>FMSI01010330.1_pt1 | contig 27784 bp, 28 predicted proteins | sample 1504471 | NCBI WGS metagenome assembly FMSI01 (sample SAMEA4475357, study PRJEB15587) | soil metagenome | biome: Soil; feature: Field | place: India | collected 2015-03-11 | depth 0 m
TCTTTTTCTTCTTTTAATCGGTCAGGGTCAGTTCCGGTCAAAGACTTTATCAATGCACTTTTGCCATGATCAATATGTCCGGCTGTTCCAATGACAATGTGTTTTTTAATTGATTCACTCATTTATTGCGCAAAATGTCTAATATTGTATCAACGATAATTTTTTCCTCTCCTTTAAATATGGTTCGGAAATCAAGCAAATAATGGTCATTTTCAATTCTACCAAATATTGGCGGATTAGAAAGGCGGCATCTTTTTGCAAAATTTTCAACTGAAATCTTTTCGGGCTTAATTGCCAGAACATATGTTGGCAATTGTTCGGTGCTCAATGACCCGCCACCTATTTCCGATACTGACCATCTCACTTCCAATTTTAAGTCAGACAAAACCTGTAATTTTTTGGCACACCAGCGTGCCTGGTTTTTAATTTCCTTAATTGGTTTCAGGAGCAATGACATCACATTGTGATTTTCTATGATTATTTCTTCCTTTCTTAAAAATAATTGGAGTGTTGCTTCAAGGACTGCACTCGTCAGTTTGTCACATCTCAATGCCCTTGTCAGCGGATTTTTTTTCAATTTTTCAATATACTCTTTTTTTCCAACAATAATACCACACTGCGGACCCCCAATCAATTTATCTCCACTGAAACAAATGATATCTGCGCCTGTCTTTATACTTTCTTGAACCAAGGGCTCCTTGGGTAGATTGTATTTTGAAAGATCAATCAATGCACCACTTCCTAAATCATCAATTACTGGTAGATTATATTTCTTTCCTAACATAACGAGTTCATCAAGCAGAACCTGTTTGGTGAACCCTGATATGCGATAATTTGATTGATGGACTCTCAAAATTGCTGCGGTATTTTCATTTATCGCCGACTCATAGTCTTTCAAGTGGGTTCGATTTGTTGTTCCAACCTCACGCAGGATTGCACCGCTTTGAGCCATTACATCAGGAATTCTAAATGAACCACCGATTTCAATTAATTGGCCCCGGGAAATTATCACCTCTTTTCCTTTACCGATGGTATTGAGTATTAACAATGTTGCTGCTGCATTGTTATTCACAAAGATTCCCGCCTCTGCACCAGTTATGATCTGTAGTAATTTGCTTATTTTTTTATAGCGGTCAGCCCTTTTTCCTTCTTCATCTATCTGTAATCTTGAATATCCTATACTTACAGAAAATAGTGATCTTGAGATATCAGCGCTATAAGGTGCCCTTCCCAGACCCGTATGGAGTATGACACCTAATCCATTAATTGCATAGGTATAATAAGGCAGGATTAAATCGTTTAATTCATCAATAATTGATTTTTTTAAATCATCAATACTCAAGATTTCTTTGTTAAATACCCTTTTTCTGAATTCTTCTGTTTTCTCGCGAATTACTTTAATTAGATATGAATGTTCTAATTGTTCGCTGTATTCCTTTAGCTCAGGAAATCCCAATATCTTATCAATAGAAGGGATTTCCCTTACATCCTTTATACCACTCATACGACTGCCTTGTATTTTATCTCGCCATTTACGATTACATATTCAGCACGACCCGTGAGTTCTTTGTTTAAAAATGGTGTATTTTTTGATTTTGATTTTATATTTTCCGGGCTTAATACCCATTTGATGTTAGGATTGATTATTACGATATCTGCGATTCCCCCTTCTTTTATGACACCAAGCCTTTCTTTTAGTATCTGAGCAGGTTTTACTGTTAATTTATCAAGAACCTCAAGCCAGGAAAATTTTTCGAGGTTAATTAATTGCATTATTATCATAGAGAGTGCAGTCTCAAATCCAATCATACCAAACGGTGCTAATACAAATTCAAGCTCTTTTTCAGCCCGGGTGTGGGGAGCGTGGTCGGTGCTGATACAGTCTATTGTACCATCGCGCAGTCCCTCAATGATTGCCCTCCTATCAAGCTCGGTCCTTATTGGTGGATTGACCTTGTAATTTGTGTTATATGTTTCAAGAACTGTGTCATTGAAGAAAAAATAATGGGGACAGGTTTCACAGGTTACATCGATGCCTTCTTTCTTTGCCATTCTTATCAGTTCTACCGAACCCTTTGTAGAGATATGACAAAGATGGAGTTTTGCACCAGTAAATTTGCTGAGCATCAAATCCCTTGCCACAATAACTTCTTCTGCAATAGCAGGGGAACCTGAGAGCCCAAGACGGGTTGATACTTCGCTTTCATTCATCACCCCACCCCTGCTCAAATACTCATCAAGGGGATGTTCAAAAATAGGTATGTCAAAGATTTTTGAATACTCCATTGCATAACGCAGAACTCGGCTATCACTCACGGTATTACCATCATCTGAAAAACCTTTGACACCCGCTTTAACAAGTTCGCCAAATTCAGAGATTTCTTTTCCCTCCCGTTTTTTGGTGATCGTGCCAATCGGAAATATCCTGCAGAGATTCACCCTTTCCGCTTCTTTTAATATATAGTTTACAATACCTTCATTATCAATCGGTGGTTCTGTGTTGGGCATACAACAGATAGTGGTAAATCCACCAGCAATCGCAGCCCTCGAACCGGTTTCAATCGTTTCTTCATCAGTCCTACCCGGGTCGCGGAGATGGCAATGGAGGTCAATAAAGCCTGGTCCAATAATCATTCCACTGGCATCAATAATTTTGGCAGTATCAACCCTGAGGTTGCGGTCAATCTTCTGTATTTTGTTTCCTTCGATTAATATGTCAGCAATACGATCAAATTTTGATTTTGGATCAATGACCCGACCATTTTTAATCAATAGACTATTCAATCTTACCCCCTGCGTGAATAAAGAGTATCGCCATTCTCATTGCTACTCCGTTTTTTACTTGTTTTAGAATTGCTGATTTTGGTCCATCTGCTACTTCAGGGTCTATTTCTATGCCGCGGTTAGTTGGACCTGGATGCATAACAATGCTTTTTGGTTTCATCTTCTTCACCCGTTCAACAGTCAGACCATAGAGATTTCTATATTCTCTAACCGAAGGAAAGAGTCCGGATTCTTGTCTTTCCTGTTGTATTCTTAACGCCATTACCACATCAAAATCGCCGATGATTTCATCAAGGTTATAAAAAATTTCCACATTTAGTTTGTCAATATCAATCGGTATAAGGGTTGGAGGTGCGCAGACCGCAATATTTGCACCGAGCGCCTTTAATCCAAAAATATTAGAACGGGCAACCCTTGAATGGAGTATATCACCAATGATTAATACATTTAAATTTTTTATATAACCAAAATGCTGACGCATCGTCATTATATCAAGCAATGCCTGGGTAGGATGTTCATGTGTTCCGTCGCCCGCGTTTATAACAAAGGCATTAAGATTATCAGCAAGTATCTTTGGTGAACCTGAAGCAAAGTGCCTTACAACTACACCATCAACTTTCATTGCTTCAATGTTCTTTGCGGTATCTAAGAGCGTTTCTCCTTTTTTGACGCTTGATGTACCTGTGGAAAAACTTACGACATCCGCCGATAGCCTTTTTGCGGCAATGCTGAATGATATCTGGGTTCTGGTGGATGGTTCAAAAAAGAGTGTAAGTATTGTTTTTCCGCGCAGCGCAGGTATTATCGGAATGGGGCGCTCCAATACTTCAAGAAATTTTTCTCCTGTGTCTAAATAATTGATTATTTCTTTGCTACTTAACCCCTCAATCCCCAAAAGGTCTTTTTTTGGATTCATTATTTTTCTGTTATTCTTAATTGTTCAATCTTCGGGCGGGAGTGATGAGCCATCTTTATACGACCTTTTTTTACCTTTATCTTTTTTGTCTTTGCCTTTCTATGGATTAATACCAGGTCCTGGCCATCAAGTTCTTTAAGATAAACATCTACAATTTCTTTTTCCGAAGTAGTAATTCTTCTCCCAATATAGTCGGCCTGGATCGGTAGTTCTCTATGCCCGCGGTCAATGAGGACCGCAAGTTGAATTTTTTTGGGCCTGCCAAAATCAAGAATCTCTTCTATTGCGGCACGAATCGTTCTACCGGTGAATAAAACATCATCTACAAGGACTATGATATGATTATTTACATCAAAGTTTATATCGGTTCCTTCTATTATCGGCGTTTCGGCAACAAGTTGAAGGTCATCGCGATATAAGGTTATATCAAGGGCACCAATCGGAATTTTGGTCTTTTCGCATTCCGCAATCTCTAAACCGATGCGCTGGGCAAGTATATCACCACGCCTTTTTATACCGATTAGTGCTAAATCCTTTGTTCCATTATTCTTTTCCACTATTTCACGGGCAATTCTGGTGGTGATCCTTTTTATATCGGTGGCTTCGAGTAATTTTTTCATAACTGAATGTAATTATAAATAAAAATTGGCCGAAGTCAAGTCTTGACGAAAAAATGGGATTGGGTATAATAAAAAATGAAAAAGGCGGTTATTGCTCTAGGCGGAAATGCAATTTCCAGTACGGGCAGAGACGATATACATGTGCAGTTTGCCAATACAAGAAAAAGCCTTGAAATAATTATTGAATTGGTAAAACAGGAGTACCATCTTGCCATTACCCATGGTAATGGACCTCAGGTAGGAAATGCACTTTTAAGGGTTGAGAGAACTGCCCAGGAGATTCCCGCTCTTCCCCTCGGTGTAATTGTTGCTGATACCGAGGGTGGAATGGGATATATGATTGAACAGAGTCTTCAGAATAAATTGAAAAAATTGGGTATTGAAAGGGATGTGGTTACGATTGTTACTCAGGTAATCGTGGATGCCAATGATCCATCAATAATAAATCCTACGAAATTTGTAGGTCCTTTTTACAATGAAAAACAGGCAAAGAAACTGGCGGAATTATTTAACTGGACAATAAAAGAAGATCCAGGCAGGGGTTATCGCAGGGTTGTTCCATCTCCAAAGCCTGTAAAGATAGTGAATTCAAAGATCGTAAAACAACTCGTTGATCAGGGTGTGATAGTGATTGCCGCAGGTGGTGGTGGAATTCCTGTTTATATTGAGGTTGATGGAACATACGAAGGTATTGATGGTGTAATTGATAAAGATCTGGCTTCAGCAGTCCTTGCGATTGAGGTAAAGGCACAGATTCTTGCTATCTTAACTGCTGTTGATTATGTATATCTAAATTTTAAAAAACCAGATCAGAAGAGATTGGGAAAGATCACATTAAGTGAAGCAAAAAAATATTTAAGTGAGGGGCATTTTCCAGCAGGTAGTATGGGTCCCAAGATTGAGGCAGCAATTAAGTTTTTAGAGTCTGGAGGCAGTGAAGTAATTATAACTTCGCTTGAAAATGCTAAAAAAGCCTTTTTTGAAAATTTTGGAACTAAGATCGTTCCGAATTAGTTTTTAAAACCCCCAAATAGGACGATATGTTGCAGCAAGTATGCCACCCGCAATTGCACCCACAATTATATTTATCACAAAGATTACGATGATAGCGACGATCATATAGCCAATAACCTTTTCTTTTGGAGTGTACATCATAACCGGCATTCCCAAATACATCAGATATAATCCGTAGAGTGAAGCGAGAAGGACAAGTATCCCGAGCACAGGAAATATATAAAGAATTCCAGCGACGAAATAAGGGGTCATAGAATAAACCGCAAGTTTAAATGCATTTATAGCATTTGGGGCTGAATCAAAAGATGGAGCGAGTGCATTTATCACGATACCTATAATATAAAGTCCTACAAGGGTCATAATAAACCAAACTATTGCCCAGACAATGCCGGATGTCAATGGGTATCTGATTACTCCAAACATTCCGTAATTGACTCCGATGAGGACATAACCAAGAAAACCAAATACCGCAGGTATCAATGCCAGAGGGATTGCATAGCCGGTCAAAACCTGGGCAATACCTGTTGATTCAGATTTAATTTTTTCCCATTCAGCCTTTGGACTGAATAGTATTCCCTTAATCCTCTCAATCATTAAAGCCTCCTTATTGTTCAATTATACATAATATCAATATTAAGTCAATGGATTGATTTGAATCAAAAATAATCTTATCCGCCACACTGCTTGGCGGACAAACATCCGCCACCCAGAACTTCTATTGTTATTCTGAAAATCATAAATTTATCTGTGAAGATTTTATTTTGATAAAAAATGTAGTATTGATGGCAATTTTAAGGCGCAATTACAAAAAATTTGTCTGTTCTTTTTTATGTTGTTGACTTCGGAAATTATTTGAGTAAAATTTGGTATGGATGTGGTCAAATTAACTGAAAAAGACCATAAGCATTGGGAAGAGTTTGTTAAACAGGCAAATAATGGAACTATCTTCCATACATTGAAATTTCTGAGTTATCATCCCCCAGAAAGATTCAAAAACCATCATTTGCTGATAAAAGAAAAAGAAAATATTGTTGCACTTTTTCCCGCAGTCATCGAAGATAAAACGATTATCTCGCATAAAGGAGCATCTTATGGTGGTTTTGTATTAAAACAAGGACTTGGAATACATGATATCTATCTTTGCGTCGCCTATATCCTTGAATTCTTGAAAAAAGAGAAAATTCAAAAAATCTTACTCACTCAGACACCGCTTGTTTATTATCGGGAACCCAATCAATATATTGATTTTGCGTTAATGAAGCATGGGTTTAGATATAGAAAAAGAGAGATAACCGCAGTTATACCCCTTGATGTTGCAGAGCCGCTTCTTGTATTCCATCCTGATGCCCGGCGCTCAACAAAAAAGGCAATCAGAGAGGGCGTGAGAGTCAGAATTACGGATGATTATGCACAATATTATGAAATATTGAAAAATAATCTTGGTATGAGACATAATGTGTCACCCACCCACACATTGAGCGAACTCTTTAAACTAAAAAATATGTTCCCTGAAGATATAATCCTTTTCGGTGCGTATCTTAAAGAAAAGATGATTGGCGGGATGGTAATTTTTGTAACGAATCCAGAGGTGATACTGGCTTTTTATATCAGTCATAATAATCAATATCAGGCATACAGGCCAGTGAATTTGTTATTCTATGAGGTGATAAAATGGGGAAGACTAAAGGGTTTCAGATATTTAGATTTAGGAACATTCACATTGAATATGGAGCCAAACTGGGGGCTTGGGAGATTTAAAGAAAACTTCAATGCAAGAGGATTTTTGAGGGATACATATGAGAAAGAATTGTAAAAAATGCCAAAAAGTCCAAAATACCTAAATAACTGAGGATGAAGAATAAATGGTAAGATATTTGGCATGTTTATTATATTACTAACAAATTTTTTTGAATGGACAGGAGATTGATTCGGAGTGTAGTATCTTCTTAGGTTTTGTTCACTTAAAATCCTTCCGTGTGTTAGTATGTATGCACGGATGGGTGAACAATCCAGTTGACCTTATATGTGTTGACAGAGGTTAGTCTGTATAAATTAATGTTAAGCAAACTTAACATAAGTAATTGATTACATTTTTAGACTATTGACAGAGACTTTTATTTGAGTAAAATATCCCACAAAAGAAAAGGAGGCATTATGAGCAAAAAAATCATCTTCGTAAGCCTCGTTCTATTGCTGATTACTACTACAGTCGGTTTTTCAGCTGGAGAAAGATACTGGTTAAGAGGGGTATATCCTCAGGGAACATACGGAATTACTTATAATCCGAATACGAACCGTATCTATTACGTCAATTATACCACACAGTTCATTTACATCGCCTCTTCAGATAGTTTTGTTACGAGTTACGGGACAATCCCTGCACCAAATAACGACAGCGGTTGCATGGATTTGAAATACTGCTCTTATGATAATACTTTCTGGGTTCTCAACAGAAGGCATAAAGCGGTTTATAAAATCAATATGTCAGGAACAGTGTTGAGGTCTTTCAGCGTGTCATATATAGATTACCCCTGTGGCCTTGCCTGGGATAATGGAAATCGCCAGATCTATATTTCTGACAGAAGAACGAGCGGAGGTCAGACCCAGTATATATATTGTGTTGATACTATGGGCACGGTAATAAGACAGATGACTCATCCATATCAGGGCGCCTGGTATGGAGCAAGGGGTCTTGATTATGTGCCTGCACAGGGGGGCAATCCTGCACACTTGCTGAATGCATATACTTTTTTCAACAGTAGTTCTACTCTTGACAGTGCAGGTGTATTTGCACTCAACCCCTTGAATTGTCAGAAAATAAACTTTTTCCGATTATATCCTGCTGATTCCTGCAATCTGCGTGGAGTTGTGCGCGACCCAAGGGATGGATCATACTGGCTTACCCTTTACCAATATGGTAGCTGACCGTCCTGTCCTGGGGCGGTCTTAAAGGTCGCCGGCTTCTACGGTGTAGGAGCTCAAGAAAATGACGAAAATAAGAATGTAAGGGTTAATTCACATTTGATTGTATATCCTAATCCTGCGCAGAAAACGGTTTACATTTCATCTTATGTTGAAAAGGGGATGGTATTAGAATGCAGTATTTATGATGTTGCTGGAAAGCTCGTGAGAAAATTGTATAAAGGAATCTACGATCAAGATTTCTTAAAACTTGTCTGGAATGGTAAGGATATTAATGGAAACGATGTAAAATCCGGGGTTTATTTTGTGCGGTTGATTACACCAACATCACAGGACTGTGCCAAAATTGTTATTACAGAATAATCCGGAACGAATCTTGAAGGGGTGGTGAAGACCACCCCTTTTATTTTTGATTTAAATCGCATACTTGACAAATATTAATTTTTAAATATAATTGAGTCGTGGTTAGGATTTTAATAGAAAAGCAAACCAAAGCCGATTACCTAATTAAGGTGTCATCGGGTATTTACGGTCTTAACCACAATTACACAGCATTCCACTTTAATCATTACTGGTATTGGCACTTCCGGGCCCAATAAGGGTCAATAAATCCTTTTTGGTCCCGGAAGTGCAACCACTTTTTTACTACATAAAAAACCATAAGATTTAAAAACACAAATCTTTAGATTCATTTTAATGAAAGGAGGTTTGATTGAAGAGATTGAACATTGTCATTCCCAAAGGGACTATTTTTGAGAGTGTTGTAGAACTTTTCAATGATTCAGGGATATACATCGACATTGACGCAAGGGTATATCGTCCTTTTGTTAATGACCCTGAACTTCAGATAAAGATAATGAGGCCGCAGAATATTCCTGATTTGATTGAAATTGGTTCCCACGACGCTGGATTCACTGGTAAAGATTGGATTGTAGAATCTAACGCAGATGTGATAGAAATTATGGATTTGAAATTGGATCCGGTAAGAATCATTTCTGCAATTCCTGAAAATACCGACATTTTTTCATTGCGTAAAAAAAGGCTAATCGTTGCCTCAGAGTATGAAAGATTGACAATAAATTTTTTGAAAACCGAGGGTTTTAGATATAAATTCCTGCGAACCTATGGAGCGACCGAAGTTTTTCCCCCTGAAGATGCGGATATGATTATTGATAATACTGCAACAGGTAATACACTGAGGGAGCACAAATTGAAGATATTCAAGGTGATTATGGAATCGAGTACAAGGTTTATAGCGAGTAAATCAGCACTGAAGAATTTCTGGAAAAGGAATAAGATTGAAGAGTTGAAGATGCTTTTCCAGGCAGTGCTGGATGCAAGAGAAAGGGTTATGCTGGAGATGAATGTGCCCAGAGATAAGTTTGACAGAGTCGTAAAAATTCTGCCATGCATGCGGTCTCCTACGGTTGCCCCACTTTATGGGGAAAAAGGGTTTGCCGTGAAAGTTGCTGTCAAGAAGAGTGAGGTTGTAAAATTAATACCTAAATTAAAAAAACTTGGTGCGACTGATATCCTTGAATATGAATTCAGAAAGGTTGTGGTATGATAAATATCAAAGAAACGATAATTAAATTGCCGGCTTACGAAGTACCTCAGCAGGCAAAGATCAAACTGAATCAGAATGAGTCTCCTTATGATATACCAGATGACTATAAACAGGAAATATTAGATAGACTAAAAAAAATGTCCTGGAATCGTTATCCAGTGGAAATTTCTGAAGGATTAAAAAGCAAACTTGCTGATTATTCTAATTACCCTGCTGCCGGGATTGTTGTTGGGAATGGTTCTAATGAATTAATTCTTGCATGTATGCTTGCTATTTGTAGTAAAGGGGAACGCATTACGATTGTTAAGCCAGGCTTCGCAATCTATTCTTACCTGGCGCAGGTTTTACAACTCAAGATAAATCAAATACCATTGAAAAATGATTTCACTTTTGATGAAAATGCTCTGTGCCGAAGCGCATATAATTCAAAAATGTTAATTTTTGCCTCACCTAATAATCCTACCGGGACAGCAATTGGTATTGATAAAATAGAAGAGATTGTGCGCGTGAAGAATTGCTTAGTAGTTGTTGATGAGGCATATTATGAATTTCATAGATTGACCTGTCGAAGACTGCTTGATAGATACAGTAATCTTTTAATCATTAGGACATTTTCTAAGGCATTCGGACTTGCCGGAGTTAGGCTCGGTTATTTGCTTTGCCAGCCGGATATCGCAAAACAGATTGCAAAAGCAAAACTTCCATTTTCAGTGGGAATATTCCAACAGATATCTGCACAGTATTTACTTACAAAAAAGAAATTTGTTCGCGGGATAGCGCAGAAGATTGTTGCGGAGAGAGAAAAGGTCTTCAATACACTGAAAGTTTTTCCTGATATAGTCCCGATTCCGTCTCGTGCAAATTTCATACTCTTCAAGATAAAGAATAGTTCATCGGCCCGACTTTTTGAAGAACTTTCTAAAAGAGGAATTCTGGTTCGCAGATTTAATAATCCTGATTTGGATAATATGTTGAGGGTCACCATAGGTAAACCAGAAGAGAATGAAGAATTCCTAAGAGCGCTCAATCAAATAATGAAAAAATCAGGAGGTGATAATGCGTAAATCGAAAATTGAGCGAAAGACAAAGGAGACCGATATAATGATTAAATTTAAAATTGAAGGAACAGGAAAGAGTGATATTGAGTCTCCTTTAGGTTTTTTTAATCATATGCTTGAGACCTTAGCCAGGCATAGTAGATTTGACATTGTAGCAAGAATAAAAGGTGATATTGAAGTTGACCAGCACCACATCGTGGAAGATACTGGTCTCTGCCTCGGTCTGGCATTAAACAAAGCATTAGGTGAAAAAAGGGGAATAAATCGTTCCGGATGTTTTATCCATCCAATGGATGAAGCACTCGCAATAGTTGCGATTGATATATCAGGCAGGACATTTTTTAAATTCTCGGGGCGTTTCAACAACCAGAAGGTTGGTGATTTACAGACAGATACTATTGAAGATTTTTTTGCGGGTTTTACAAATGGTTGCCCTTGCTCTTTGCACATCAAATTGATTGCAGGAAGGTCTGACCATCATAAAATTGAGGCGATCTTCAAGGCATTTGGACGGACATTGAATCAGGCATGCGCAATTGATAAAAAAATAAAAGATATTCCGAGCACAAAGGGTGTTTTATGATTGGAATAATAGATTATGGTGCAGGTAATATTCATTCTGTTAAGAATGCCCTTGATTTTCTTAAATTCAAAACTTGTATAATAAAAGAACCAAGAGCGATGAGAACTGTAGATAGAATTATCCTGCCCGGGGTCGGTGCTTTTGGTTTCGCGGTAAAAAGACTTCAGCAGACCGGGTTATTTAAGACAATCATTGAATGGCTTGAAAGCGGCAAGCCGTTTCTGGGAATATGTCTTGGTCTTCAGTTATTATTTGAGTCAAGCGAAGAGTCAAAAGGGATAAGGGGATTTGGCATCTTTAAGGGTTACATTAAAAGATTTAATGAAGACAAAGTTCCCCAGATTGGCTGGAATAATGTTGATATTATTAAATGCGCACCAATTGTTAACAGCAAGAAAAAGTTATTTTTTTACTTCCTTCACAGTTACTATGTGGATACACCAGAAAACAAACTAATAGTTGGGATTACTGAATATGGCATAAGATATCCATCAATCATAGGCTGGGATAATGTATATGGAGTGCAGTTTCATCCTGAAAAAAGTGGCAAGAATGGGCTTGAATTATTAAAAACCTGGGCGGTAAAATGCTGACGATTAGAGTAATTCCCTGTCTTGATGTTGATAAGGGCAGGGTTGTTAAGGGTGTAAGATTCAAAAATTTAAAGACTGCAGGAGACCCGGTTGAATTTGCTAAATATTATGCTGAACAGGGTGCAGATGAACTTATATATCTTGATGTTACCGCATCGGTTGAGAAAAGAAAGGCCATTATAAACCTTGTTAAAAAAGTTGCAAAAAATGTCTTTATACCATTTTGTGTTGGCGGTGGAATCAGGAATGTAGATGATATTCGTAATCTTCTAAATGCAGGTGCGGATAAGGTTGCTATATGCACTGCGGGAATACAAAACCCGGATTTAATAAGTAAAGGTGCGGTTCTATTTGGTTCCCAGTGTATAGTCGTTTCCATTGATGCCAAAAGGGTAGGAAATGGATGGCATTGTTATACACACGGCGGGAGAATTGATTCAGGTATTGACGCTTTAAAATGGGCAAAGGAATGTGAGAAACTTGGTGCAGGGGAGATTCTATTGAATTCGATTGACCGTGATGGAACAGAAATGGGTTATGATATTAAATTGACAAGGGCAATAAGTTCCACTGTGAAAATTCCGGTTATTGCTTCAGGTGGTGCAGGAAGTTTAGAACAGGTTTATGAGGTTATAAAATACGGAAAGGCAGATGCAGTGCTTTTCGCGTCAATTTTGCATTTCAAAAAATTTACAATTAAGGACATAAAAAAATTTCTTTTGAAAAAAGGAGTTAATATAAGATGGTAATAGCATCAATAGATTTAATGGATGGCAGGGTTGTCCAGTTAAGGCAGGGTAGAGAGAAAATTCTTGAGTTTGATGATGCCCTGAATCTTGCAAAGGAATTCAATAAATATAATGAGGTTGCGGTAATTGACCTTGATTCGGCAATGGGAAAGGGTGATAATCTTAATATCATTAAAAAATTATTAAAAATGGCAGATTGTCGTGTTGGTGGTGGGATAAGAACGATTGAAAAGGCTAAAGAATTGATTGAGTCTGGTGCTAACAAAATAATTATTGGTTCAAAGGCATTTGAAAAGAAACAAATTAACCACAAATTTCTTTCTGCCCTGAGAGCAGAAATAGGAAAGGATAGGGTTGTTATCGCGCTTGACACATATAATAATGAGGTGGTTGTGAGCGGCTGGAGAGATAAAATCGGTATAGATTTATTTGATGTAATAAAGGAATTTGAACCATTTACGAATGAGTTTCTCTTTACATTTGTGGAAAGCGAAGGGACGATGCAAGGCATTGATATTGAAAAGACAAAGAAAATTCGTGAAAAGACAGATAAAAAGATAGTGGTGGCAGGTGGAGTCTCTTCGCTTAATGAAATAAAAGTCCTTGCGGAAATGAATATTGATGTCCAATTAGGAATGGCATTATATACAAAGAGAATTTCCCTAACGGATGCATTTATAGAATCATTGAACTGGAAAAATGAATTGATACCCACAATCACCCAGGACCTATCGGGTGTGGTATTGATGCTTGCCTACTCAAATAAGGAATCATTGAGAAAGGTATTTGAAACCGATAAAATGTGGTATTATTCAAGGAGCAGACAGGAATTGTGGTTTAAAGGTAGAACCTCAGGTAATTCTCAAAATTTAATTAAATTACGGGTGGATTGCGACCGCGATGCAATCCTTGCGGTTGTAAGACAAAATGGCAATGCCTGCCATATCGGAAATTATTCCTGTTTCAATATAAGGAGATCAAAATGAATGGCGAGCATAAAAAAATTACTGATGCAATTAAAAAATTGGTTGATAACCAATCGTTAAGTGAAAGAGAATCTTATGATATTTGCCTAATGATAATGGATGGCAAAGTAACACCAGCGCAGATTGGTTGTCTGCTGACTGCACTCAGGGTCAAGGGTGAGACGGTTGAGGAAATAACTGGATTTTGCAAGGCAATGAGGGAGAAGATGATATCAATAAGATGCTCGGTGGATAAATTGATTGATACCTGTGGTACTGGCGGTGATGATAGGCACACTTTCAATATCTCAACGACCTCTGCATTCATTGCTGCTGGCGCGGGTTGTTCTGTGGCAAAACATGGCAATCGGTCAGTTTCAAGCCTATGTGGAAGTGCCGATTTAATATCAAGACTTGGAATAAAGATTGAACTTGAGCCAGAATTAGTAAAAGAGTGTATTGATAATATTGGGATTGGGTTTCTCTTTGCTCCATTATTCCATCCTGCAATGAAATATGCCGTCGTGCCACGGAAGGAAATCGGTATTAGGACAATCTTCAATCTATTAGGTCCACTATGTAATCCTGCAGGAGTAAAAAGACAAGTGGTTGGGGTATGTAAAAAAGAATTTATGGAGAAGATTGCATATACCTTAAAAAATCTCAATATGGAACACAGTCTCGTTGTCTATGGTGCTGATGGTATTGATGAAATAACGATAACGACAAAGACCTTTGTGAAAGAGATAAAAGACGGAGAGATTAAGGACTATGAACTTCATCCTGAGGAATTTGGCATCAAGGTCTGTAAGGTTGAGGAACTCCAGGTAAAGGATATGGAAGAAAATCTAAAGTCATTTTATGATGTGCTCAATGGGAAGGAAGGTCCAAGGACCGATATTGCAATACTAAATGCCGGTGCAGGATTATATGTAGCAGGGAAGGCTGATTCAATAAAATCAGGGATTAAACTTGCACAGGAGTCTCTCTTTTCTGGTTCAGCACTAAAAAAGTTCAATAGTTTAAAGGAGTATATTGATGGGGCTATTGGAAAAGATAATAAATGACAAGAAGATAGAAGTAAAAGAAAAGAAAAGGTTGAACCCTCTAATAGATACAGGAATGAGACATACAGAGCATCGGAATTTTAAGAATGCAATCAAAAAAGACCATCTTACTCTTATTGCGGAAATAAAGAAGGCATCTCCTTCAACGGGTGTGATATTAGAGCATTTTGACCCCAAATGGATTGCTAAAATCTATGAGTTATCAGATGTAGAAGCCATATCATATGTAAGTGACGAAAAGTATTTCGGTGGCAAGGTTGAAATGATAAAAGAGATAAGAAAAGCAAGTAGATTACCAATCCTGAGAAAGGATTTTATAATTGATGAATACCAGATTTATGAGAGTCAGTTCTTTGGAGCTGATGCGATTTTACTGGCAGTAAGGATAGTTCCTTTTGAAAAGCTGAAAAGATTTGTAAAGATTGCACATAATCTCGGTATTGCTACAGTCTTAGAAGTTCACACTCCATCAGAGATTGGCAAGGCGCTCAGAACTGATACAGAGATAATCGGTATAAATAATCGTGACCTCAATACACTCACAGTTGAGATAGATGTATCATTAAGACTGAAACCACTCATCCCTGATGGTTATGTTACAATCAGTGAGAGTGGCATTAGTACCCCTGAAGATATCAGAAAATTGAAAGGTGCAGGGTTTGATGCAATACTTGTTGGGACATCACTCTTAAAGGCAAATGATATAGAAAAGAAGGTAAAAGAATTGAAAGGAGCTGGGGTATGGTGAAAAAAATATACAGTCTAAGGAGCAGAGTTAAGAATATTGACCGTAAAATCATAAGTTCGATTCAAAAGCGATTTGATGTGACAAAGGAGATTGGGGAACAAAAGAAGAGATTGGGTATCCCATTACAGGACTGGAGTGTGGAGAGAGATGTGATTGAAAATGCCTTAGACACAGCAAAAAGAGTTGGGTTAAATTGTGAATTTGTAAAGACATTGATGACAAAGATTATTGAACAATCAAAACTACAGCAGGAGAGACACCATTATTCAACATATTCCGGAAATAGAGAGAATATATTGATTGTCGGTGGACTGGGTGCTATGGGTCGCTGGTTTGCAAACTTCTTCCATAACCAGGGGCACTCTGTCTCTATATGTGATTTACGTCCATCGGGCAATAAAGGATTTAAATACTACAGAGACCTGAAATTTGCGCTGAGAGGAAAGACATTTCTACTCATCTCTACACCATTAGGCACAGTACCCCAGATTATTGATATGGTCACCGATTTCAAATACAAAGGTGTTGTCTGCGATATTGCGAGTATAAAAGGTCATATCATACCCTCAGTGAAAAGAGCAATAGAAAATAAAATCCGGATTACAAGTATCCATCCGATGTTCGGTCCATCCTGCCATACCCTTGCTGACAAGGTAATCTGTCTCTGTGATTGTGGATTGACTACCGCAAACCAGATGGTACTCAACTTTTTCAAAGATACCGCAGTGAGGATTGTAAATCTATCGTTTGAGGAGCACGACAAGATTATATGTTATGTCTTGGGTCTTTCACACTTTATAAATCTCCTCTTCATCAAGACACTCATTGATAGTGGTTATGATTATACAGATTTAAAGAGCGTTGCAAGTACGACATTCAACTCTCAATTGGTTACGACCAATAGTGTTATCAATGAAAACCCAGAACTTTATTATGAGATACAGGCACTCAATCCATATAAAGATAGAATCTTCAATACTCTAAAGAAGAACTTAAAAGAATTGATAACGATTATTCAGGGTGGTAAAAGGGATTTTTTTGAAGCGATATTCAAAAATGGGAGGCAGTGGTTATATGGAGATTAAGATAAAGATATGCGGGATAACGAATTTGAATGATGCGATAATCTGTGCTGAATACGGTGCTGATTTAATAGGATTTATATTTGCAAGTTCTATGAGGATGGTCAATCCCAAGAACGTAAAGGATATCATCAAGAAGATGCCCGGAACTATAAAAAAGGTCGGTGTCTTTAAGGATGCACCTATAGATGATATTAATGAAATTATAAGTTTCACCGGTATTGATGGTGTTCAACTCCATGGTTGTGAATCCCCGGAATATTGCGGGCACATAAAAAATGCGTTTGTAATAAAAAGAATAAAGATAGGTAATGATACGAATCGTGAAAAGATTTTAGCAGAGATTAGAAGATACAATGTCTTTGCATATCTCTTTGACCCTGGAGAAGGAAGTGGTAATGTATTTGATTGGAAAATAATCAAGGATATAAAAGGGGTATTCATAATTGGTGGTGGGCTAAATCAGAACAATGTAAGAAGTATGATTGAATTATTGAAACCTTATGGAGTTGATGTATGCTCTGGAGTAGAGAAATTTCCCGGGAAAAAAGATTTAACGAAAGTAAAAGAATTCATAAAAGAGGTGAGAAAATGTTCATTACAGGTGTAATCGGTTATCCATTAAAAAAGACTTTTTCTCCATTACTCCATAACAATGCATTTATAGAATTAGGTTTAAAAGGACGGTATTTTCCGTTATACGTCCCAGAGAAGGATTTTGAAATGATAATCAAAATTGTTAAGCAACTGAAATTTACAGGTTTGAACATAACCAATCCGTATAAAATTGAAATTCTTAAATATCTTGATGGAATAAGTCCAGTAGCGAAGAAAATCGGTGCAGTGAATACGGTGGTTATCAGAAAACAGAAACTATTTGGTGAGAATACAGATATCTATGGCTTTGATAAGTCGCTTAAAGAACACAATATCAATCTAAATGGCAAAAAAATAATGCTTATTGGTGCTGGCGGGGTTGCCCGGGCAATCGTCTATGTGGTTCTTAGAAAAAAACCCCAGTCTCTTTTTATCGCCAGCCGTTCAAAAACAAAATCTCAATGTCTTGCAGAAGAATACAATGTAAAGTCAATAAATTTTAAAGATGTGCCAGCTATGATTAGAAATATTGATGTAGTAATAAATGCGACATCGGTTGATATCCATAATTTAATTTTTCCTTATATGAAGGATGGAAGTATATATTATGACATAAATTATCGTTTTCCTATATCGAACTTCAAAAATATATTAACAATCAATGGAATTACAATGCTGGTGTATCAGGCGGCATTGTCCTTTAGTATCTGGACCGGAAGAATGCCGCCGATAAACATAATGAAGGATGCAATCAAGGGGGTGCAAATTGATTAGAATCTTAACAGGGGGTGAATCCCATGGACCAGGATTAACAGCGATAATAGATGGGATGCCAGCAGGAATAAGAATACGGGTTGACTTTATAAACAAAGAATTAAAAAGACGTCAAACCGGCATGGGCAGAAGTGAAAGGATGAAAATAGAAAATGATAAGATTGAAATCATTTCTGGTGTTAAGAACGGGCGGACAATTGGCTCACCCATCACGCTTTTTATAAGAAATATAGATTACCAACAGGATGAATTTTTATTCGAAAAGAAAAAAGGTAGAATAATTACAATTCCACGACCGGGACATGCAGACCTACCTGGTCTATTAAAATTTGGTTTTTTTGATGTTCAAGATGTTCTGGAAAGGGCTTCTGCAAGGGAAACCGCTACACGGGTTGCGGCGGGTGGAATCTTTAAAATTTTTTTGAGTGAGTTTGACATCAATATCGGTTCCCGGGTTATATCGATTGGTTCCGCAACAAAGAAAAATCAGATGTTGCGTCTGATTAGAAGCGCACAGAAAAATGGTGATACACTGGGAGGAATTGTTGAGGTTTATGCTGATAATGTATGCCCGGGACTGGGAAGCTATACACAATTTGATAAAAGACTTGATGCATTGATTGGAATGGCAATGCTATCAATACCATCGGTAAAGGGAATTGAAATCGGTGAGGCAATAAAAGGTTCAGGTATTTTAGGTTCAAGATTACACGATGAAATATTCTTTAATAAAAGCAATGGTTTTTATAGGAAGACTAATAATGCAGGGGGGATTGAAGGTGGAATGAGTAATGGGGAAAGGATTTCGGTAAGGCTCTATGCAAAGCCAATTCCTACACTCCAGAATCCCTTGTGTTCGATTGATACAAAGACTAAGAAAAGAGCTTTAGCACCAAGACTTAGGGCAGATGTATGTGTTGTGGAGTCCATTTGCGTGATTGCTGAAGCAATGCTTGCATATGTTCTTGTCCACGCGTTTTGTGAAAAATTTGGAGGTGATTGTCTTGCAGACATAAAGAAGAATTATCGTGCTTATCAAAAAAGGATTAAAAATGTCTGATAATATTATTTTAATCGGATTTATGGGTACGGGTAAGGATACAATTGGGAAATTACTCGCACATAGATTAAATATGGGTTTTATCTCCACTGATGAAATGATTGAACTCGTTGAGCAGAGGTCGATAAAAAAGATTTTTGAAGAAAAGGGCGAAGTTTATTTCCGAGAAAAGGAAAAATGGGTGATTGAAAAGATAAGAGGTTTAAAAAATGTTGTGATTGCAACCGGTGGCGGTATGGTTATTGACTTAAAAAACAGAAAGGAATTGCAAAAGATGGGAGTTGTGGTACAGGTCGTAACAAATATTGAAACCTTAAAAAAAAGGATTATCCCTAATGGAGAAAGGCCATTAATCAGAAATGTTAGGGACATTGAGAGATTATACAGAGAAAGAAGAGGAATCTATGATTTTGCTACAATAAAAATTGATACTTCAGAAAAAAAATCAATAGTAATGGTGGATGAGATTATTAAAAAACTAAAACTTAAAGAAGTTCAAACATTAAAAGAAAAGGCTGAGATACATATCAAAACAAAGTCAAAAAATTATCCGGTAGTCATTGGTTATAATATTATGGACCATTTGCCTATTTCTAATAATAAGGTTGTAATAATCACAAATCCCCTGGTGGGTGCGCTTTATATAAATGAGTTAATACACCATCTCAGAAAAATGAAGAATGAAATAGATTATTTTATCATCCCGGATGGAGAGGAATACAAGAATTTTGAGGTCGTGCAAAAGATATACGACTATCTTTTCCAAAAAGATTTCCAGAGAAAGGATTTTATATTAAGTTTGGGGGGTGGTGTTATAACTGATATTGCGGGTTTTGTTGCTTCAACATTCAAGAGGGGATGTAGGGTAATTCATATTCCTACAACCCTTCTCTGTCAGGTCGATGCAGCGATAGGCGGCAAGACTGGCATTAATACCGCTTACGGAAAAAATATGCTGGGGACATTTTATCAACCTGAACTCGTCTTATGTGATTTGAAAAAATTACTCACCCTTTCAGACAAAGAATTTTTAAACGGCATTGCGGAAGTCATAAAATATAGTCTAATACATTCCAGAAGACTGTTTAATATTCTTAAAAAAAAGAAAGATTATGTCAAAAATCGTAATTTACAACTCTTATTTGAAATTGTTAAGGAGTGTGTATCTATAAAGGATAGAATAATAAATCAAGATGAGACCGAGGAAAAGGGGATAAGGGAGATTTTAAATTTTGGTCATACAATCGGACATATGATTGAAACGGTGACCGATTATAATATCTATTCCCATGGTGAAGCAATATCAATGGGAATGGTTGCAGAGATGCGTCTCTTTGGTAAGAAAACAGAAGAGCTGGGCGAAGTCATCTCATTACTAAAAGACTATAGACTACCAACCAATGTGCAGGGTAAGATTCTAAGCAAGATGAAGAAATTAATTTTCAGGGATAAAAAAGCGAAAGGTAAATACATAACTATCCCTGTTTTTGAAAAGATTGGCAGGGTAAGGGTAAAGGAGGTTTTATGCAAAAAATTCTTTTAATAAATGGTCCTAATTTGAATCTTCTCGGCAAGAGAAATCCATCTTTTTATGGGGATTTATCGCTCAATGAAATAAATGTCAGGATAGTTGATTATGCAAAGCAGAGAGGAATACAGGTTGATATATTCCAATCAAATTCTGAAGGTGCGATAATTGAAATGATACATAATGCAGAAGGATATGATGGGCTTATTATAAATCCCGGTGCCTATACCCATACTTCGGTGGCAATAAGGGATGCAATTGAGGCGATGGGTATTAAAACGATAGAGGTTCATATCAGTAATATCTATGCGCGCGAATCGTTCAGGCATAAGAGTATTATTGCCCCCGTATGTATCGGGCAGATTGCAGGTCTGGGCTGGTATGGATATATCCTGGCAATTGCATTTTTTACCCATTTTGGAGAAAAAAATGTATCGTCAGCCGAATAAAAGTGGCTATTTTGGAAAATTTGGGGGTAGATTTATTCCTGAGACATTGATGCCGGCATTGATTGAGCTCGAGAATGCTTATAGCCATTTGAAAAATAAGGGTGCATTCAAAAGAGAATTAAATTTTTATCTAAGAAATTATGCGGGCAGACCCACACCTTTATATTTTGCACAGAATCTATCAAGCAAATTGGGTGGTGCAAAAATATTTTTCAAACGCGAAGACCTCCTTCATACTGGTGCCCATAAGATAAATAATACAATTGGGCAGGTATTGCTGGCAAAAAAGATGGGCAAGAAAAGAATTATCGCTGAGACCGGTGCTGGACAGCATGGAGTTGCCACTGCGACTGCCTGTGCCCTTTTCGGATTGAAGTGTGTTGTATATATGGGGAAAAAAGATATGGACAGACAGAAGATGAATGTCTTGAGGATGAGATACCTTGGTGCTGAAGTTATTCCTGTGAATAGTGGAACAGAAACACTGAAGGACGCAATAAATGAGGCAATAAGAGATTGGGTTACGAATATAAAGACAACCCATTATTGTATTGGTTCTGTTGTTGGACCACATCCCTATCCATTGCTGGTGCGTGATTTCCAGACGGTCATAGGAAGGGAGGTAAAAATACAGATAGAAAAAATTACAGGCAGATTACCTGATTTGCTCATTGCCTGTGTAGGTGGTGGGAGCAATGCCCTGGGTTTTTTCTATCCATTTTTAGGCACAGGTGTAAAGATGTTAGGGGTTGAGGCTGGTGGGTTTGGTATCCACACAAAAAGACATTCTGCGACACTATCTTATGGAACGATTGGAGTTCTCCATGGGGCAATGAGTTTTGTTCTCCAGAATAAGTATGGGCAGATAATGCCTGCTCATTCCATAGCCCCGGGGCTTGATTATCCAGGAGTCGGTCCGGAACATGCATTTCTAAAAACGAATAAGATAGTTGATTATACGACCTGCACCGATATCCAGGCGATTAATGCGTTTAAAATTCTATCTGAAACCGAAGGAATCATACCAGCCTTAGAGAGTGCCCATGCTCTCTATATTGCAATCCGAAAAGCAAAGGAAATGGATCCGGAAAAAATTATAGTTGTCAACCTCTCTGGAAGGGGTGATAAAGACTTAGAGATTGTGGAGGATTTTTATGAGCAAGATCAAAGAAAGATTTAAAATGCTCGCAGAAAATAACGAAGCAGCACTCATTGCATATCTCACAGCAGGATATCCAACCCTTGAAGCATCAATGGAATACATTCAGACGATTGGGAAATATGCCGATATAATTGAGATTGGTATCCCTTTTTCAGATCCGATTGCTGATGGCAGAACGATACAATACGCTTCATATACTGCTTTGAAAAATGGAACAAATTTAGTATCTGTATTGAGAGAACTTGCAAAGATAAAGATTGATAAACCCCTTGTTATTATGTCATACTTGAATCCATTGCTCTCTTTCGGTATTGAAAATTTCTTTGAGGAAAGCCACAGAATTGGTATTTCTGGGGTGATTGTTCCGGACCTTGTTGTTGAAGAGTCAGTATTATTAAAAAAATATGCCACTAAACACTCAATTGACCTGATTCAACTCGTTGCGCCTACATCAGATAGAGATAGAATAAATTTGATTGGTAGAATCTCTGACGGCTTTGTCTATTGTGTAACTATAACTGGAACCACTGGAATAAAAAAAAGACTGCCGGATACGCTTCCTTTATTCATTAAACGAGTGAAATCACTAATTGATAAACCCGTGGTGGCGGGATTTGGAATATCAAGACTTGGTCAAATAAAAGATTTGTGCAAGTTTGCCGATGGTGTGGTAATAGGTAGTCGCATAATTGAGGCAATCAAAAATCGTGAAGATATAAATGCATTGGTGAAAAGGTTTAAAAAGGCGACGGTTAGATGATTTTATATTTTGGGCACGGAGATGTTTAAACTTTTTTTAAGGGGGTTAATATGCTCGTTGTTATGCATAAAGATGCAACAAAAAAGCAGATAAAAATTGTCTGTAAGTTAATAAAAGAAATGGGACTCACACCCCATCCAATAAAGGGTGCCCAGCGTGTGGCAATTGGCATAACTGGCAATAAGGAAATGGTTGATGCAAGAAGGATAGAAAATCTTGAAGGTGTGATAAATATCATCCATGTGACACAACCTTATAAGTTGACAGGCCGGGAGATGAAACCGGATGATACAAATATAATTATCGGAAATGTCACAATCGGTGGGAAAAAACCAGTGATAATCGCAGGTCCGTGCGCAGTCGAGAATGAAAAACAGACCATTAAGATTGCTCAGGCGGTAAAATCACTTGGTGCGGATATGCTCCGTGGTGGTGCCTTCAAACCCAGAACATCACCGTATTCATTTCAGGGATTGGGTGAAGAAGGGTTGAAAATACTCGCTCGGGCAGGTAAAGAAAACAAACTGCCAATCGTGTCGGAGGCAGTTGATACAGAGATATTTTCTGTTGTTGAAGAGTATGTTGATGTAATCCAGATCGGTGCCCGTAATATGCAGAATTATTCTCTATTGAAAAAAGCGGGAAAGAGCAAAAAGCCGATATTACTAAAAAGAGGAATGGCTTCAACAATTCAAGAATTTCTTCTTGCTGCCGAATATATAATGTCCGAAGGAAATTACAATGTAATACTCTGTGAGCGGGGGATAAGGACCTTCAGTGATTTTACGAGATTTACACTTGATATCAGTAGTATACCTGAGCTAAAAAGAATTTCTCATCTCCCGGTGATTGCAGACCCGAGCCATGCCTCAGGAAAAAGGGATATGGTATTACCCCTTTCCCGCGCAGCAATTGCTGCCGGTGCAGATGGAATAATGGTTGAGGTGCATTATAATCCAGACCAGGCACTTTCTGATGGTCCACAATCATTGACCATTCAGGGTTTTGAAAAATTGATTAGGGAATTAAAAATTATTGGTGAGGCTATAGGAAGACCAATTTAAAGGAGATAGTTGAAAATTTAATAAAACCCCTTCAAGATGGCGAGCCGGGTATTTTACCCTGAAAAACATAATTGTATCAATAAATGGTAAGGCAACTGGTGATAAAAGAGTTGCAGCGATTGCTTGACGGTGCAGCCTGTTTATCTTTCTTTTATCTTCGCTCCGATTTTCAGAGACCTGCCGGGCAATGGGACATTTTGAAAATCTTCATATCTTTTGTCCAATAGATTATCAATGACAAAAGAAAAAACTAATTTGATTTGCTTAGAAATGGTGAAATCGCGATTCAAAGCCGTATTGAGCAAGAGTCGGGTATTATGAGGGAAATAATGAGACCAAATCAGATTGAAATCAAAGGTTGAGAAGGTTGTAATGTTCAGGTAATTATTGATTCGTGGAACCTGTAAGGCATACTTTGAGATGTATTCTTCGGGTAATTCTTTTATTATGTAGATATAAGACAGCCCGGCACTTAACTTTATCCAGGGTGCGAAGGTTAGTTTTGCCGAAGGTTCAAATCCGTAAAACCTCGTTTTGCCTATATTTTTCACTTGCCAGACAGTTTCATTAGATTTTTTCACCCAATCAATATTATTTTCGTTCAACCGGTGATAAAAAGAAATTTGAGCAATTGTATATTTATTCTGGAAATCAATGCCAAGTTCATATTCCAAACCAGATTCGGGTTTAAGTAGTGAATCACCTTTATTTGCCGGGTCCTGATAATAGAGTTCAGTAAATGATGGCGTCCTGAACGAACTGCCCAACACTCCTCTCAATTTTAACATAGGTAGAATCTTATAGCCAATGCTTAGATGGGGATTAATGGCATTCGCAATATTCCAGTAGTAATCGTCTCTGAATCCTGAAACTAAAATTATTTTATTATTTAAAAATTTCTTTTCCAACTGTCCAAAGAAGGCAGTGCGTTGTAGATGCCTTTGTCCAAGCCTTGTGCTGTTAAGGGAATCTCTATATATCTCTGTTCCAAAAACAAAAAACCCCAGATTTTTAAGGTCGAGATTACCAATAACTTGTGTTCCATAAGTGAAACTCTGATGACGGTTAGCGTAAAATAGAGGGTTATTTCGGTCAAGGACAAATGTATCAATATGGGTGCGGAATGAAAGAATGGGATTGAGCAGGAAGATAGGTGTAATTAGCCACTGATTATTCAGATTGATAAAAAAGGTTTGATTCTTTTCCCAGGAAGGATAAGGGGCATAAAAATTTCTTGCACCAAAACCTTTATTTAGATAACCGCTAAATATACTAAATTCGTAATTGTTAGTAACGCTTGCATTAAATTTTGTTGCGATGTTGTATTGTGAATATTCATAACCCGGTTCGTGTCCATCCGACGACTTTGTTTCAAAATCTATTGAAAATCTATTAAAAGCGACTTTACCAAAAAAGTCTTTATAGGCAAAACTGCCCAGTTTGAGCCCCCCAATTATCTTTCCTGCCCTTTTGGTAATAATATTTATCACACCCCCACAGGCATCTGAACCATAAAGGGAAGAGCTGGTGCCACGAAGGACTTCTATCCGTTCAATCTCATTTAAAGGAATTGGAATATTTAGATTATGGTGGGCGGTCTGCGGGTCATTAACCCTGACGCCATCAATCAATACCAGAACCTGCTGAAATGTTGAACCTCTGATACTTGGGTCCGCCTGGATATCATCGCTTCTTATTTTCAATAAAATTCCGCCAATAGATTGTAGTATATCATGAAGTGAAGCATATTTTTTTATTTCTCCAGAATCAATAATTGTAACTGTTCTTGTAACATCTATAAGATTCACCGGATAGCGTGTGGCTGTGACGACTACCGGCTCAATTTCATAATTTACCTGGGCAAAACCCAAAACACCGAGATTAAAAAGGACTACTACTTTTATTATAAGGATAATTATTCTTGTCATTTCATTTCACCTTTCTTAAATTACCAATGTTGCGGTTTGCCACCGCAGAAACAATACCAGATAATTTGGTCTGCATGTTGAATACCAAACTTTTTTGCTACTATTCAAATTAGATTCAGACATGGGTTATTTTATAAAAAAGTAGGTTATTGTCAAGATTAAAACGACTTAAAAATTTAAATCTTAATTAAATAGTAGCAAAAGAAAGATTAATTCCAAAAAATACTGCTTCAAAAAATTAGTTTCTACTATGGATTGACAGGATTTTAAGCAAACAGAAAAGAACTCTTCTGAGAAACAAGCCAGTTGAACGTTTTTGCAAATCGATTTATTTTCTCTATTAACCTTTTTAAAATAGAGATTATTTTATTACAACAAATTTCTTTATCGATTTATCGGTCTTCAGAAAATACACGCCAGTTTTTGGAATTTGCACACAAGTCTCTGTAGCATTATTGTCTATTAGCAACCTTCCTGAAGCATCGTAAATACTTGCTTTTTGTGGTATCCAGAGGGGCCCATTGGTAATGATAAAAGGATAAAAAGTTGGAATTATTGCTTTACTTTCTTCTATTTTCAATAAATTCCTTGTGGTTGCGAGCCAAAGTTCTGTTCGGTATTCATGATGATAAGAGATAAAAACATCATTACCATCAAGGGCAATATTGATATAAGAATCATAGCCACCAATTGAATCCACGGCCTGTGTATTCCAGGAACTGCCACTACCCCGAGCATATTTTAATAATTGTTCATTGTGACAATGGTAGGCAATGTGAAGATTTTGCATATTGTCAATCGCTATGTGATTATCCCAGCCCCGTTTAAAAAGCTGGAGACCATGGTCAACGAGATAAACCTGCCAGGTTCCCGTATTTTTATTGGTATATTTCAGGTCAAAATTAGTTCCATCGGCCCAATAAAAACTTATATGCGGTCGGTTCTGATTATCAAGCACCAACGAGTTATAGCCACTAACATTTGTGAGCACAGGTTTTTCAATCTGCCAATTTTGCCCATCATAGGTTAAATAGCGCAGAGCACCGCTACTCCAGCTTGTGCAATCTGTAATATGCGCCCGACCCTGGGTATCAAACTCAAGATTACTGTGGAAACCACCATATTCATTTGTTAGTTCTATTATCTGCCACTGACCTGAAAATTTTCGTGCATAGCGGAGATAACCACTGAACAGCCCTAAGTATCGGTAATATGCAATACAAGGATTGCCATTTGCATCAAGTTCAATATCACAATAATCACCCGTTCGATAGGTTGTATCAACAATCTCTATGCGCCAGGTGCCATCATAATAGGCATAACTGAGTCGTTCATTATTGTTATAAAAAGCGATATGGAGTCTATTTAGATTATCAAAGAGGATTGAAGGTGGCCCATTATGGTAACTTGCTACAGGCGTAATATTTTCATACTGCCAGTTACTACCATTCCACCAGGCATGTGCAAGTCGGTTGTTAACCGTGTAATACACAATATGTGGTCTGCGATTCTGGTCAATCGCAACCGCAGTGCCTTTGGCACCACTTGTATCAATGCAATAATAATACCACCCAAAAAACAAGATGATAAACATTTCCACCCCCTTTTTGTAATCCTTTAATTTCTCCTAAACCATTAGGCAAAAGATTTCATCTTCATTACAGACTCAAGAACAGACACCGCTTAATAATCAATTTTCAAACAACAACTATAATAGTATAACCACAACTCGCCCTTGGTCAAGAGTCGAGTTAATCTTTTTTCGTAATAGTTTAGCTATCCTAAAAAGTCCTT
>FMSI01005096.1_pt1 | contig 27667 bp, 22 predicted proteins | sample 1504471 | NCBI WGS metagenome assembly FMSI01 (sample SAMEA4475357, study PRJEB15587) | soil metagenome | biome: Soil; feature: Field | place: India | collected 2015-03-11 | depth 0 m
GAGGCCCCTAACAAAGCCGATAGCGGCGAGGGCCAGGCGACGCCGCCGGGGGGATTGCGCCTGCCACCAAGCGCGCAGGCTCATCGCGGCGGGGGCAGCGTGTTCGGTCGGGAAGGCGCGCCGGCGGCGCAAGAACGCGATCCCGGCGCAGGTGATGGTCAGGACACTTAAAGAGAGAGCCATTGGCCACAGGTGTACGCCCCAGCCGAGGCTGTCGAGAATCAGGGCGAGCGGCGCGGCGAGAGCCACGCTCAGACCAACGGAGAGCGCGCTCCGCTCCAGCGAGGTCAAGGTGGACGAACGAGGCAATAACGCGGCCTGCAGCGCGTAGCCAGGGGCGAACAGGAGGAACAACAGGGCTGTAGGCGCGCGCAGAGGGAGCAGCCAACCGCTGCTCATTTCGTCGGCGGCGAGGATGGCGATTGTTATTGCCGTCAGCGCGAGGATGAGAAGGAAACGACTTCGGCTCATGGGGAATCGCAGAGTTCCTGGTAGATGGTCAGGGTCGCGCGGGCGGCGCGTTCCCAGGTGAATTGCGCAGCCCGGCGCAGACCGCGCTCGCGCAGTTCGGCGCGCAGAGCGGCGTGGTGCAGTAAGCGGTGAACGGCGGAGGCAATGGTCTCTGCGTCGTGGGGGTCGAAGGGCAACGCCGCGTCGCCGACCACTTCGGGTAGCGCGGGCATGTTCGAGCAGGCGACCGGGGTTCCGCAGGCCATCGCCTCGAGCGGCGGCAGGCCGAAGCCCTCATAGAGGGAAGGGAACACGAAAACGCTCGCGCCGTTGTAGATGGCCGGCAGATCATCTTGCGGCACATAACCTAAATATTGTACCCCCTCCTCGCGGGATGTGGGTGGTCGCTGTGCCTTTTCTTCCCAGGCGCTGCGGCGTGGCTTGCCGATGATGACCAGCGGGGGTGTTTCTCTTTGCTGACGCAACAGGCGGTAGGCGGCCAACAAGCGTGGTAGGTTACGCCGCTTATCCTGCGCGCCGACGACGGTCAGGAGGTAGCCTGGCGTCAGGCCGTAGCGCGCCAACGTCGCGGCGACTTGGTCGGCGGGCAATGGGCGGAACTTGGTGCCAACGCCGTATGGAATGACCGTAATCTGCGATTCCCGCAATGGCAAGTAGCGCAGGAGATCGGCCTTCGAAGCCTGGCTGTTGGTCAGTATCCGATTCACCTTCGGCAGGACAAGCGGCAGCCAAAGGCGCGCAATGAGTTTTTCCAAGAGCGTGCTGGTTTGCGGATACGCTAAAGCGAAGATATCGTGCATGGTGACCACGAGGCGAGTGGAAGGGGAAACGAAGAGAAAAGGCGCGTTGCCGGTCGGGTCGTGGAGGAGATCGAGGCCGCGCGCCTGGCGCGGCAGTTGCAGACTGCCCAGCGTCAAGAGGGCGGGGAGACGGCGCGAGAATGCCAGCGGCCGTTGCAGGTAACGTTCGGCATGGGGCAAATAGCGCGGCGGAGCGGGGGTCAGCAGGATGGGCGGGTTTTCCGGCTCGATGGCGACCAGTGCGCCGATGAGTTCGATGGCATAACGCCCAATGCCGGTCGGCGGGCGGTCGAGGCCGTAGGTCAGGATTCCGATGCGCGGCGTCACCGATGTGCTTTCTCCTTTCCTAAATTGGCGGGCGAGGGCGTATCCACTTTGCCGGTCATCTCCTCGGCGGGGAACCGGCGGGCGCGCACTTCTCGGAGGAGCAAGGGCGACGAAGCCAGCAGGAAGAGGCTTTGTCCGCCGAGCCAACCCCAACCGATGCCGTTTAGGCCGAGAGCGCCAAGCAGCAGGTAGGAAAACGTCAGGGAAATCCCGACGACCGTTGCCGCCAAGACGTTGAAGAGAACGACCTGTTTGCGGATTCGGTACACGGTCAGGGTGACGCTGTTTATCGAGACGGGCAGTGCGCTGAGCGCGAGGAGGCGCAAGAGCGCGCTGGCCTGGCGCGCGTATTCTTCTTGAATCAGGCCTAGCAGGAACGGCGTCAGCAGGAGGATGACAAGGACGAAGGGAGGAAGCACGATGAGATTGTTCTTGATGGCTGCGCGCAGCGAGTCCGAGACCTGGTTTTCGCGATGCGCTCCCTCGATGAGGAAGGCCGAGGCCGAGGCGTTGGGAATGATGGCGAGGAAGGCGTAGATTTGCCAGGCGATGGTCAAATAGGCGTTTGGAGCGGCGCCCAGACGGTGCAGGGTCAGAAGCGGGAAGACGAAGGCAGGCAGGCTCCAAATCAGGCTGAAGAGCAAACTGCCGAGGGAGTAGCGCATCAAGTCGCCGAGCGGCAGATTGCCAAAGCCGAGAGCAAAGAGCGGCATGTGCGCGAGCCGAGCGTTCAACCAGATCAGCACCAAGGCCAGCAGTAAGTTGGGGAGCAACGCGCTCCAGAGGATGGCAACGGCCCCGTGCTGCAAGGGAAAGTTCAGGATACACGCCAGTTGCAGTGCGGATAACATCAGGCTGCGCAGGGTGAAGAGTGGCGTGAGCCGTTCGGCGAGGAGGAAGGCGGTTTGCAGGTTGCCCCAAACCAGGGCAAAGGTCAGGATGGCGAACGTACCCTGGAAGGCGGGGTTCGCTTTTGTGAAGGCGGCGGCCCCGCAGCGGCTGCCGGTCAGAAAAACGGCGACGACTGTCGCCGCCGCGGCGGTGACGAGGAGCAGGGAGAAAGTCATCAGGCGCGCTTTTCCGGCCGGTGGTTGGGAGGGCAGGAAGCGCACCAGTCCAATGGTCAGGCCCAGACTGGCGAGCGAGGCGAGAAAGGTGGCCGAGGAGATGCCCGCCGAAGCGAGGCCGACGACCGCGGCAGGGTACAGGCGCGCGGCAAAACGCCAATAGAGAAAGCCAAGCGCGGCAGAGGCCATGACGCCGACAACCATGAAGAAAGCGTCGCGGTGCAGAGAGGGATGGCGCAGGGCTTCTTGCATATGCTGCCAGACTCGCGCCGGAGAGAACAGGCACTTCACGGTCTAGCCTCGAGGGGCAGGTAGTAGACTTCGGCATCGCCGTTGGTGTAGATGCGATTGGCAAACAGAATGTTGGGCAAGGGTTGATGGTAGCGGAGCGTATTCAGACGCACTTGCGGTGAGAGCAGCACGTAGGTGTATGTTCGGTCCGAAAGGGGGATCAGGAGATTTTCGGGCGGCCAGAATTGCTGTCGCCACAGATTGCCCAGGCGAAAGTCAGGACCAGCCCAGACGCGCGGCGTGCGCCGACCAATTTCTTGGGGAATGTGGGGAATGGTCTGATTCAACCAGGCGACAGCGGCTTCTTCCGCGGGGGTGTGGAAGATCCAGGCGTTGGCGAGCAGCGGTTCGGAGGTGCTCTTGATGAGAGTCAGCGTTAGGACAAGGGTGGTTGTGAGGGCGATAGCAAGCGAGCGGGCTGCTTTGTTTCTCTGAAGCCATGCGCTTGGTCGCCACTGCGAGAGGGCATAGGCGGCGAGCGGCGCGGCGACGAAGGCGGTCAGCGGAATCAGCCGTATTTGCAGGTTGTTGATTTCGCCGGCCGAGCCGGTAATATCGCTGATCACCATGACCGCGTTTTGGAAGAAGAAGGGTGGGAACAGGAGGAGCAACCAGAAGTGGGAGTGTGCGCGTGAGAGGTCAGCGGTCTCGTCTCTGCGGAAGAAGAGACGCGCCAGGCGTAACCAGCCTACAATGGCGCCTAGCATGAGAAAGACGTCAAAGGCGCGCAGCCAAAGCCAGGTGCCGGGCAACACCCAATTTGCGCTCACTGTACTATAGAGTTCGGCCGGCGGCCCGGCAGCCGAGAAGAGAACGAGTCGGATGCGCTCCAGTAGATCACGCGAGGTATAAAGGAGCATACGCGCCGGCGGATACCAGTAGAAGATGACCAGGAACGTGAAGAGCAGCGACATCAAGGCGACATAGATAATCCAGGGCGAGGCGATGACTTGCAGGCGTTGTTGCCGCCGCATGATCAGCCAGAGCAGAAAAGCCAGGAGCAGAGTGAACGTGAAAGTAGAGGCGAAGAAGACGTGTTGGTTGTTTTCGGCCAGGATAATCAGGTAGTACACCAAGGCGAGGCCTAGTCGCTCCTGAAGCGTTTTCGCCCGCATGGCCGCTAGCACGATGACCGTCAACGCCAGGAAGATCAGGAGAAAGTCCACTTTTTCGTGCGAGCCGCGTTGACTGGTATAAAGGAAATCGCCTTGTAGGTTGAGGAAAGTGACGGCGCAGGCGGCCCAGCGCGGGCTTCCGAGCAGGTGCAGGTAAAGGGCAAAGGCGGCGAGGGTCAGGAGAAGGCCCAGAAAGGGTAGCAGCCATTGTTGCAGCGTGAGCACATCGAGGCCGGAAAAATGGGCCAGCGTGCTGACCCAGGCTGGATAGAGGAAGCCGTAGGGGTACAAAGGCTTCCCTTCTGGCAACAGGCGTCCGCTTTCCAGGACGGTCTGAATCACCGTCGTTGTTCGCGCTGTATCGCCCTCGTTGAGATAACCGCCAAAACGCGCCAGCCAATAGAGAGTGAGCAGGAGGCGCACGCTCAGGGCAAAGGCCAGGGCGGGAAGAGGATTATTGGCGCGTGGTACGGGGCGGGTGTTCATGTGGAGGCCTCTTCGTTCCACAACGTATGCACGCCGGAGACGAGCAGCGCTGCCAGAGCCAGGGTAAGCAAGAGGGGGACAAGAACACCGGGGAAGGCGAGGAAGAGTGTCCGAGCGATGGTATCGCCTCCGGGCGCGACGAGCGAGGTTTCAGCGACAGCGGTTTGCGGCGCGGGCGTGTACGTGAGGATGGCGCGCACGCGCCGTTCGCCGCCCCAGGCGGGAACCCAAGGGAGATCGAAGTCTCTTTGCCCGTAGGCCGGCACGCGAATATCCGCCTCGTAGATGACGGCGGAACCGCCGGCGGACAGGGTCTCGTCGAGACGGAGATGGGCCTGGGCGTCCTGCGCGCCGCGATTGATCGCGCTGAAGAGCAGGCGGCCTCCTGTTACCGTCCCATTGCCGGGGAGGAAGACGAGAGGCGTGAGCGCGAACCAAGCCGGAGTCGGCGCTTCCAGCCAGTAGGCGCCCTCTTTGCCGCGCAGCAGGTAGTCGCCGGGCGGGATGGCCTGGGCGAAGAAGGAGAAAGGCGCCGGGCGCGCGGCAGCCGCGAGGCCGGTTGTAGCAATGGATGCTATAAGTTCCTTGGGGTTTGTGGAGAGTTCCTTCAACGTGGTGTTGGGCAAGACGGTCGTTTCGCCGGGCAAATCGGCGAAGATGCCGGACAGGTCATCCAGGGCGCGTCGGCCGACGGCGTCGGTTTGCAATCGCTCGTTCAGGGCGCGCCATTCTTCGGTCGTGGCGGGCGGGGCCATTTCCCAGAGCGCTGGGCCGAAGTTGGGCGGCAGGCTCTTGAGGTACAGCGCGTTGCCCCGCGCCAGCAGCGCCGTCCCGCGCCGGAAGACGAGGGTCTCGACCGGTTGGTCGTATATGTACAGCGTCCACGTATCCGCATAGCGATCGCCGTCGCTGTCACTATAGGTCAGATGGCGAATCCTTTGCACCTGACCGCTGGCGAGTTCTTCGGTGGTAAAGTCGAAGCCGTTGCGGTTGTTTGGGTCGAGGACGGCCTCGAAGAGGATGATGCCCTGCTGCGCGCCGAGCAGATGCAAGCGGCGGTCAATGGGGCTGAAGTAGAGGCGGGGTGCGCCGTTCAGGGTGAAAGTGTACTCATCGCGCAGATGGAGATAGGCGGGGATGTATGGCGGCAATTCCACAGAACGCTGGCTCAAAAGAAGGCCGCGCAGGGCGACCGTGTACTCCATGTTCTCGTAAATCCCCTCGTCGAACACGAGTTGACGATTGGTCGCCTCGTCTTCCCCGAAGATCGCACCTAGCCAGCCGTTCGTGAACACGAAATCCGGGATAGCCTCGTATGGGACGTGGCTGACAGCATAGAATGGGTAGGCAACGACCCCTTCGTGGAAGACTTGCCCAATGAGGTAAAGACGATACCGCATCCGGTGGGCATCTTGCGCCCAGGAGTAGCGCACTTCGTTATACACGGCGAGCGTGGGATGTTGGCGGACGGGGTACTCGCTGACCAGGCGCACAGCCAGTTCGCTGAAGCGATCTGCGTCACCGGCCAGGTCGTAGAAAGCGAACGGATTCTCCCAGCCGGGGGCGACGGCGTTTTGCTCCATCGGTCGGTTGAAGTAAATGAAATACCCTTCTTCGTTATAACGCGAAGGGATGAGGTGCGCGACTCGGCTCAGGCGGGCATCGCGCCAGTTCATTTCCAGAACAGTTTCCAGCCAGGGGAAGGGATGGCGGAGGCGATAGCGCAAACGGGGATTGCGGTTAACGATGACCGCATCGTAAGGGCCGGCGTTGTTGACGTTGTTCCATTCGTAATCGGGGATGCCGTCGGCGTTGACATCCCAGTAGCGGAGCAGGAGCTCGGGCGCGCCGTCTTGTTGCCCTTTGCCCCCAGCGACGAGATGGAAGTTGACATCCCAGCCGAAGGCGTAGTCGCTATCCACCACCATATCGGCGTTCCAGTCTGGCTCGTCGTTGTGCAGGTACCAGTTTCCATTGCGGCTGACGATTTTGATGCGCCAGTAGGGTTCGAGGACGAGGACGGTTTCGCCGGCGGCGAGGTAATCCACTTGGCCGTTTGCGTTCGCGTCGTCGTAGAGGTAGGCAGTCAGGGCCGGCTCCAGGCGGAAGCGCAGGAGGAGTTCAGCGCGACTGTCGGCGTTTGTGTCATAGACCCATGTGTCGCCGAAAAGGTCGGCTTGGCCGTTGCCGTTCTCGTCATAGACGAGCGCGCCTTTGTCCGCGTCCGCGATCGTAACTGGTGGGGCGGCGGAAGCGGCCGCTCCGGGCCATAAGGTCAGGACAAGGATGGCCGGCAGGATGGCCAGCGTGGGGCGAGGAGTCATATCCACAGTTCTACGATTTCCGGGTAGGAACGGCCTTTCCTCCATAAGTAAAGGGGGCGTCCTGAGACTTCCTCCTGGAGAAGGATTCGTTGATCGTCTTCGCAGTACAGGCAGGGTTTTCCGCGCCAGAGGCAGGGGATCGTGGCGGGTTCCAGCGTGACGTCCGCCGCCGGCGCTATCCCGAGCATCGTCAGCGCTCGGAAAAGTTTATCACACCAGCCCACGACCGGCAACAGGTCGCGGAAATCGGGACGGGCGCGCAGACCAAGACGGCCAAGGTTGACGGCGGTTGGCGGGCCGCCGCTTGGAGGGATAGCGGCGATGCAGAGTTGCTGCAGACTCTCGAGAACGTTTTGGGGGACATCTACCCAGTGTTGCGCCTGGAGCAGGGCGCGGAGCAAGTCTCCGTTCGGGCTGATCCAGCGCGCGGGCATTCGTTTTCGTCCCCAGCCGCTCCCGTAATGGCCGAGGGGAATGCCGTGATCGGCCTGCTGAATCAAACCGCTCAGATAGCGCACAGCAAGGGCGAGGAAGTCGCGGCAAGCCGGCGTGCTTTCCCAGTGCATCAAGCGCGCTATGGCGCCGACGCAGCGGGCGGTGTAGATTCCGAAGGAGATTCGCCGCCGGAATGTGCCGCGATGGACTGTCGCGCCGGCGCGCCAGCCTCCGGTAATCTGACTGGAAAGCACGACCTGCCGCGCGCCGTGAAGGTAGGCGGCCATGTCCTCCGCGCTCAGCTGCTGGTAGAGCAGGAGCGCTTCCAGCATGGTGGCGTTCTTGTTGGCGACCAGTACGGGGTTCCCTGGCTGATCTTGGAAGCCGCGACCGTCCCAGAGCACTGCGATCAGGCGGCGCAGGTTGCGTTCTGCGGTTTCGAAGTATCGCCGCCAGCGGCTATCATCCCGCTCGCGCAAGACGAGGCTCAGTTCCAGCAAACCGATATCGGCGGCGGCTTCGTGGGGCGTGCCGCCGGGCTTGGGGTTGTGCTCGAAAGAGGAGTTCCAGTAATGCCCATCGGGGAGTTGACCGTTGACCAGATCGTCGCCGGCGCGTTGCGCTTTTTCGAACCAGCGCGGGTCCCGGGTGAGACGGAAGAGGTTGAGGTAACCGCAGAGGACGCCCTCGTAACGCCAGTCGAGGGCCACGCCGCAATACATCAGGCAGGAATCCCACCAGTGGCTGACCGGGCCGGTGTACCCGCGCGGGCCGCGCATGGTCTCAAGCCAGGCTTCCAGGCGACCCAGCGCGCGCGGAAGGGAACTTGAATCGTTAGCGTATTCGGCAAGCATGGAAGACCACGATAGCGCTCAGGCGCAAAGGGAGGGAACGGCTCGTAGAGAGATGCTCGAACGCGCGTTGGCGCCAGAAATCGGCCAGGGCCGGCGCGATCTGTTGAAAGAGCAGAGCGAGCGCCCAGCGCCAGAGAAAGGACGGGGGATAGATGCCGATGATTTGGCAGAGTTGATAGCCTTCCCGTTGCATTTTACGATGCAGCCATCCTAACGAACGGCCAGGCTCGCCGGGACGCCGCAGGCGGCGGTAGGAGATGGCGTTGTGGAAACAGCCCAGGATGTGTTCGCTGCGGAACGGAGGGTTTTCCGTATCCAGTGTAAAGGGAAGGACGGTCAAAGGCGGTCGGGTGGATGTCGGTTCGCCGCGCAGGGCAACCGGCCATTGGCCCGGCAAAGCAGGCGTCCTTTTGTCCTCGGCTTCGAGGATGACTTCCTGTACCGTCTCGGGGAGTCGCCAGAGCCAGGCTTGCGCGAGCGCGGCGTTGGGGGCATGCAGGGAGACGACCGTCGCCTCCAGGTGGGCGACCCACTTGCCCAGCCAGTCCAGGGCGTGGCGCACAGCAGCGGTATAGAGTTCAGCGCGATTCATCGTTCTCCAGACGCACGATGAGACGGTCGGTCAGCGATGGGCACTTGGCGAAGAGGCGATCGCCGAGGCGAGAGAGGACGCCGATGAGGTTGTGCTGCGGCGATGGGGCGGTCGCACCGCTCACCCGGCTGGGTCGTAGGCCGGCTGCGCGCGCCATTTCCAGCAGCGCTCGCAGGGTGAAGAGGCGGATGTGCCCTGATGGTTTCCCGCGTACGGCGAGCGGGTTGCCGTAGCGGTCGCGTGTGCTGACCTCACTGGCGAAGGGCTGCCAGCCGAGCAAGAGCGCCACGCGATTCTTCCAGGAGGCCAGGTTAGGGGTAGTAAGCAGGATGTACCCATCCGGTTTCAAGAGACGCTTCATCTCGTCCAATAAGTCATCCGGTGAAAAGAGGTGTTCGATGACCTCGCTACAAACGATGATGTCGAAAGATTGCGAAGGGAGGGGTAACGGCAGCTCGGTGTTCAAATCCGCTTCCAGCGTTTGCAGGCCGCGTTCGCGGGCTTCGACGAGTTTTTCCGGCAGGAAGTCTATGCCTACGGCTTCGTTGCACCGGGCGGCTTGGCAGAGTAGGACGCTTTTCGACCCGTTGAAACAGCCGATGTCGAGCAGGATTCCGCCTGGTTTCGGGGTCAGGAAAGCGAGCAGTTGCGGAAGCGAAGGATCTGCGGCGGATTGTTTGGGAATCTGATAGAACGCTCTGACGTTTGCCATGATTTTCGAACTTCCTCTATGCCGGTTTCGGACGTGTTCCCTGGAAGAAGACGACGTTCCTGTGGAAGGTGCCCAGGGCGACAAGGGATGCGGCAAGATCAGCGACTAGTAAGATGGGCAGCCCCCAGCTTTGGCGCAACCAGCGGGATGATCCCTCGAACGCGGCGCACGTTAGGGCCAGTCCGAATCGGCGCAGCAGGATCCAGAGCCAAAGGAGACAGGCAAAAGGCCACAGGCGAGGCACAAGGCAGAGCAAAGGGGCAACGACCAGAAACGCGATGGCTGCGCCGTAATGGAGCAGACCGATGGCCGCGCCTCGTCCCCCATGGCGGAAAGTCGCTTGTACATGGGCGCGGCGCCAGCGCACCTGGTTGCGCCAGTAGCCTGCTAGGGTGTGGGGCAGGGCAGTTTGGGCGTGGGCTTGTGAAACGAAGGAGAAACGACCGCCTTGTTTTGCCAGCCTTTGCCACAGATCCCAATCCACGCCCACCGTGACCTCTTCGGGGAAGCCGCCGATTTCCTCGAGCGCCGGGCGCAATAGCGCAATCCCGCCGCAGCCTTGTAAGATGACTTGGCCTGCGATCAAGTAGGTCGCTATTTTCTCCATTTCGAGAGCGGCAGAAACCCATGTTCGATGCAGCGGAAAGTAGTTGGCGGTAGTTGCCGTATCGCCCTGTGTGAGGGGGGCAATCAGATGCCTGAGCCAATCGCGGGCGACGACGGTATCTGCATCGAGCAGGACGAGAATCCCGCCGCGCGCTTGCTTCCATCCCAGATTCAAAGCGGCGTTCTTGCCGCGCGGCGGTTGCTCGATGACGAGGGCGTTCGGCCAATCGGCGCACAGTTGACGGGCGTACTCGTAAGTGCCGTCGGGGCCGCCGGCGATGACGACGACTTCCCAGTTCGGATAATCGGACTGGCGCAGGGCGTCCAACGTTCGCGCCAGCGTCGCGCGTTCGTTCCAGGCGGGAATCAACACCGAGGCCAACGGTTGGCCTTGCGGCGCCGGGGAAGGCAGGCTTTCTCGCCGCGCGCGCCGGCCGCGCTGCCAGGCCAACAACCACGAGAGACAAACATGGAAGAGGGCGGCAAGACAGACGTACTTAAGAAGCACGAAGAGCCTCCAAGACGGACGCGGCGCTTTCTGCTGGGATGGCAAGGTAATCCTGGTAGTCGCACGGGGAAGAAGCGCCCTCGGCAGGAAGTTTCACGGCTGCCGCTTGTCCCTTGTTGGGTTCGGTTGCCGGAACGGTGTTCCCACTCCTGTGCCACTTGGCGCGTGCGGACTTTGTCGCGTTGCCCTGCCTTTCTCCTCTTCGCGCTAAGGTCTAGGAAGGCGCCCCGGGCGTTGAGCGGCAGGCGTGCAAGCACGGCTACCATCCAGAGTTCCGTCATAAGGTCATTGCCCATTTCCATTAAGGAAAACCGGCGCCGGAATCGCTTGCCGTTGAGGGCGCGGGGAGGGACGAACGTGACGAGGCAGGCAAGTCGCTGCCGGCGAAGGAACGCGGTGGGCGCGGCGGTTCTTCTCCTCGCAGCACCGCCTCGTAGCGCGCGGCCAGGCGGTGGATATCGTAGGCTTCGATTTGCGGCGGGACGCGGCGAGGCATGGTCAGGGCGCGCTCCATGCCTTCGGCCAACGCACGCGGGTTATCCTGCACGAGGATCACATTCGGAAAGTCCATGCGTCGCACTTCCTCGAGAGGGGTGCAGACAACAGGCATGCCAAAGGCCGAATATTCGAATAGTTTGATCGGAGAAGCGGCATCGGTGAACCGTGTCTTATCGAAAGGAATGATGCCGATATCCAGCGCGGCATAATAGTTGTGGATTTCCGCAAAAGGAACACGGCCCGCAAAAATGACATTGCCTGCTTTCTTCTCGCGGACCCACCGTTGTCCATAGGAGGATAACTCTCCTTTTCCCACTACGAGAAGGCATACATCGGGATTGTGGAGAAGGGTGAATCCTTCGAGGAGACGTGCGAGTCCGCTGAATTTCCCTAACGCGGAGATAAAGCCGATGACCTTTTTGTTCTCCAGTTGCAGTTGTGCTCGCATGTTCTCGCGGCTTGCCTGGCGATAGCGTTGTAGGTCGATTCCATTTGGGATAAGATGGACTTCGGGGGAGGCCTTGTGCGAGCGGTGCATGATAGCCTGCTCTTGCAAGACCGAGCTGACGGCAACAACCGCGTTGGCCTGTTGCAGATAGGACTTTTCGGTAGCCTCGATTTCATCGGCGTAGGCTGGGTTGTGGCCGTGATCGCGCCAATAGGCGGGGTTGTCGTCGAACCAATCGAAAATCAGGCGCGGGGCGCGCGGCGGTGGGCAGACGAACGTGCCTACTACAACGTCAATGCGGTGTTGCGCGAGGAGGCGGGCGGTCAGTTTGGTGAAGGTGCGCGCGTTGAGGCGACGCAGGAGCGGGGAGAAGAGCGCCGGCGCCACGCGCGGGATGCCGTGAACGGTAATCTTTCCATCCCGATAGCGGCGGTAGAAGAAATTGCGCAGGTAGCGCGCCGAGAAAACGTCGGCCGGCCGCGTGAAGTCGGCCACCCAATCGGTGACGTGGACGGTGTGCCGTTCGGCCAGGGCGCGGCAGAAGAGGTGGGCGCGCTGTGGGATATGCCAGCCGGTGTGCGGAATCCAGAGGATGTTCATCTTGTCTCCAAGACCTGTCGGTACATGGCCAGCAGACGTTCGCCGACGTGTCGCCAGGTGTAGCGTTCGAGGATGCGGGCGCGCGCGCGTTCCCCCAATTGCCGGCGCAGGGCAGGCTCCGCGCGCAGGCGGAGGATGCTTTCGGCCAGGGCGCGGCGGTCGCCGGCGGGGATGAGCAAGCCGCATGTGCCGATGAGAGTCCGCACGCCGGGTATATGGCTGCCGATGACGGGTTTCGCCATGGCCATCCCCTGCGCTAATGCCAGGCTAAAGGATTCCTGCATGAGAGAGGGGATGACCACGGCGTCGGCGGCGGCGTAGTGCGCGGTCATCGCGCCGTCGGCGTGCGAGATGCGGCCCGCAAAGACCACGCGGCCGCTCAGGCTCATCCTGCCGGCGCGCGCCTCATACTCGCGGCGTTGATCGCCATCGCCCACGATGAGCAGTTTGAGGCGAGAATCGGGTATTTCGGCCAGCGCGTCGAGCAGCAGCAGAAGCCCTTTGCGGCGGTGCGAGGCGTCAAGCGAGCTGACGAAGAGCAGTACGAAATCGTCTTGGTTTAAGGTGTAGCGCGGTCGGATGTTTTCGACAGGGAGGTTGGGATTGAACGTGTCTACGTCCACCCCGTTGCCGATTTCGACCAAGTCGGCCTGCCGGCGGGCGAAGAGCGTTTTGCCGAAGAAGGAACTGCTCGCGTGTTCGAGGGAAACCACGGCGATCTTGCGCGCCTGTTGTACGACGAGGAGGGCGATGGTGCGGTTGTATAGTCCAAAAGCCATGCGGCGAATGCCGTTCCCGTATAAGTCGCTGTGGTAGGTCAGGATGAGCGGAACGCCGAGGGCGCGGGCGCGCAAGAGGGTGAGCACATCTCCAAAAATGAACGGGTAATGCAGGTGCACGATATCGGCGCGGGGAAGCGCGAGGATGGCGGGAGTCAGGTAGGCGTTGCCGATCGAAAGGTAGGAGCGCAGGAAGTGGTATGGGATCGCTGGCGCTACCTGTTCCACGCGCCCGATGCGTGGCGCATAGACCGTTACGGCGCACCCTAGCGCCTGCAGCGCCAGGGCGTTGTAGTAACAGGCGGTGCCGGTCCCTTCGCGAAACGGCGGGTGGGCGACGACGTGAATCACGCGCATGCGATCACCTCCCGATACAGGCCTTCGTAAGCGGCCACCATTGCTTCCCAAGAGAAGCGTTTGGGTGGGGCTTCTTCCCACTCACCGCGCCGGAGGCGCGACACACCTTCGGCGATGGCCTCGGCCGAGCCGGGTTCGACCAGCACATGCTGCCCGGAGATGATCTCCGGAATCGCGCCGGCGCGCGTCGCGACGACCGGGATGCCCGTCGCGCAGGCCTCGGCGGCCGTCAGGCCGAAGCCCTCGGTCAGCGAGGGGATGACGATGCAATCGGCATCGCGCAGGTAATCCACCAACACGACACGCGGCGCGGCGGGCAGGATATGGATGCGCGCCGACTCCTGCAAGTCGGCGGCCAGGCGGCGCAGGCGTTCGTACCACTCGCGCGGTTGGTCGGAGAGAAGCAACACGAGGTGCGCGTTCGGAATGGCGGCCTGAATTTGCGGGGCGGCCCGCAGAAGGAACTCGACGCCTTTCGTCTTGCCGGGGCGGCCAAAGTAGAGGTACAGGAAGTCGTCGGCGGACAGGCCAAGTTGGGCGCGCAGCGCGCCGCGGCGCGGGCCGGGGCGGAAGGCTTCGTCCACGCCGGGGTAGATGACACGGCCTTTCTCCGCCGGCATGCCGGCGGCAAGGCAATCGCGCAAGGTGGCCTGCGAGATGGCGGCGAAGCGGTCGAACGGAAGGCGGGTGAGGAATCGCTCAAAAAGGCGATAGCCCCAGGCCGCAAGCAGGTTGCGCTCCACGACGTGCCAACGCGATCCGAGCACTTCTAGCGCGGTGAGGAGAACAGGACGATGCACGGCGCGCGCGGCAAGGTAGGCCGGCAGGGCGCCGTTATAAGGAGCGGTGTGCACGAGGTCACACCGCCGCGCCAGGCGCATGGCGTGGGGGATGGCAGCGAGCGTGAAGTAGTAGCGGTCGGCGCGGCGGGGCACGGTGACGCGCGTAATCTGGACGCTGTTGTGCGTTTCGTTGCGCGGCGTTGCGGCCAGGCGCGTGGTCAGGACGTGGACGCCGTAGCCGCGTTGGGTCAGCCTTTCTGCCAGGTTCTGGAAGATCATCTCCAGGCCGCCTATGTAGGGGTAGTAGTACTGGAGGACGAACAAGAGACGCGCAGTGGTTTTTCGCGTAGCCATATAGGTTGCCTAAGGGCTTTCAAGGGCGATTCCTGGCGGCGTCGGCGCCGATGCTTCGCTCGGCTTCGATCAGTTGTCCTAGATAGCGTTTGATTTCCAGCATGAAGCCGCGCACGGAGTGGAGCATGACGCCGGTGAACAGGCCCAGTGAGCCGAGGATGGTGAGCAGGACGCTGATGAGGGCGTAGCCGACGGCCAGCGTGTGGATGCGGCGGTAGATATCTACCACCCAGGCGCCCCAGACCAGCCCGCCTAGCAGAAGGAGCAAGCCGCCGCCGCCGAAGAAGAGCAATGGCCGGTATTGTCCGATCATACGCAAGATGCCGTTGATCACCGCCAGACCATGCTGAAGCGGATTGCGCTTGGGAGGTTCCTGGTAGAGGCAGGTAATCGGCGCTTCCAGTATCCGCAGGTTGTGTTGGCGGGCCAGGAACTGCATTTCCGATTCGATGGAGAATCCCTCCGATTCGAAGTTGAGCAGGTCGAGGATGGCTGGAGAAAAGGCACGAAAGCCGCTCTGCGAATCGGTCAGGGGATAGCCGGAGGTCCAGTTCGTGGCGGTGGTCAGGGCTTTTTGTCCAAAGACGCGCCAGCGGGGAATGCGGCTGCGTATGTTCAAGAAGCGCGACCCGACGACGATATCCGCCTCGCCGGCCAGGATGGGGCGGATCAAGGTGGGGATGTCGTTGGCCTGGTGCTGCCCATCGCCGTCCATCATGGCCACAGCCCGAACGTTGGCGCGTCGGCGCATCAACGTGCGCACGTAGTGGAAGCCGGAACGAACGGCGGCAGCCTTGCCGCGATTCTGCTCGTGGCGGATGACGGTCGCGCCGGCCGCCCGCGCGAGCGCCGCCGTGTCATCGGTAGAACCATCGTCTACGACAACGATCCGTTGGGCCTGCCTTCGTGCCTGCAAGACGACGCTGCCGATGAAGCGCGCCTCGTTGTAAGCGGGAATAACGACTATTATTCCAACGGAAGTTGGCGGTGACTTGGCGTTCATGGCGGGTCGTGTCTCTTGTTTTATTATAGCAGATTGCCTTTTCCGCTTGCCTTACGGTATACTTTCAGCATGGCTGCGCTTGGCATTCTGGGCGGGACGTTTGATCCGCCGCACTGTGGGCATCTCGCCCTAGCCCGAGCTGCGCGGGAGCAATTGGGGCTGGAGCGGGTTTTGTGGGTCTTGACTCCTGCGCCGCCTCACAAGCAGCATCAGGGCATTACCCCGCTGGAACATCGTCTGGCGATGGTACAGTTAGCCATTCGGGATGAGCCGGCTTTTGTCCTCTCGCGGGTGGACATTGACCGTCCTGCGCCCCATTACGCGGTGGATACGCTTCGTTTATTGGCGCGCCAATTCCCGGAGGCCGCCCTGGTGTACGTGATGGGCGGCGATTCGTTGCACGATCTTCCTTGCTGGCAGCGCGCGGCGGAGTTCATTGCGCTGTGTCAGCGGCTGGCTGTGTTGCCTCGGCCAGGCGCGCCGGTTGACCTCGTGGCTTTGGAACAAACGCTTCCGGGGATTAGGGCGAAACTATGCTTTCTGGACACGCCGCCGATGGCGATCTCTTCCAGCGGTGTGCGACAACGGTTGGCGCGCCGCGAATCGGTGAAAGGGTTCGTTCCGGGACCGGTTTTCCGCTACATTATGCGCCATCGCTTGTATTCAGCGACTCAGGAAGAGATAACGTAGCATTTCCATTCCCCAAGGTATGCCGCGCAGATAGTCCAAATGTGAGGCAAAACGCGCCGGCATCCAGCCGAACACGCGCGGCAGGTTGTCTATGGCGCAGGTGCGACTCGAGGCCAGGTAATCTAGCCAGAAGCCGGAGGTAGGGAAGCGCGGGAAGACGGCTTCGAGAGTCGCCGTCAGGGCGCGCAGGGCGGGAAAAGAGCAGGAAATGAACACGCGGCGTTTGCCCAGGACGCGCAGAACGATCTCGACTGTCTGGCGGAAGGAGAAATATTCGCCGCCGCCGATTTCATAGGTTTGGTTGATTGTGGCGTCTTCCTCCAGCATCCAGGTCAGGCAGGCGGCGAGATCTTCCACCCAGAGCGGTTGAATCAGCGTCTCGCCACGGCCGGGCAAGAGGAAAAAGGGAGCAATGGCAATCAGGCGTGCCAGTGTTGTGGTGAAATGGTCTCCTGTTCCAAAGACAACGGCGGAGCGCACGATGGTATGGGGGACTCCCGACTTGCGTATGGCCTCTTCGGCGATGCCTTTCGCTTTGAGCAAGGGGTAAGCCGAGGCGCGATCGGCACCGAGGTGGCTGAGGAAGACGAAGCGTTCAATAGGCGCTTCGCTTGCTGCCGAGGCCAGCTTGCGTGTACCCTCGATATCCACGCTTTGCAGGTCGGCGCGCGCCCCGCTATGTTCGCTGCCGGCCAGATGGTAGACGACGCGCACGCCGCGTAGCGCCGCGCGCAGGCCGCGTACATCGCTCAGGCCGGCCACGGTGACCTCTAGCGGCACCCCTTTTGGCAGGCGCGGCGTGCGCACGGCCGGCCGCAGCAGTAAGCGCACCCGTTGTCCGCTTTCTACGAGATGGCGCGCCAAGACGCGGCCAATGAAGCCTGTGCCGCCGGTGAGCAGAATCATGCCCAGCATTATACCCTGTATGAACACCGCGATCGGGTAAAATAGGCGAAGTGCTTTTGCTCTGGCCGGTGCGGGGCATTGCTATCACCTGCGAGGATGATCATGACGCGCTATTTTCTTGGTGTGGATATTGGCGGTACGAAAACACATGCTCTGATTGCCGATGAGGAAGGCAAGGTAGTCGGCTTTGCGCAAGGTGGTCCTGGGAACTGGGAGGGGGTAGGATACGATGGATTTGCCAAAGTACTTCTCGCGACGGTCCGTAAGGCTCTGGATATGGCTTGTCTGAGCGTGGGGCACATTGCCGGCGCGGGCATGGGCATAGGGGGGTATGACTGGCCAAGCCAACGGCAGCCACACCTGGAGGCCATTCGGCCGCTGGGCTTACGTTGTCCGTTGGAGATCGTCAACGACGCGGTGTTGGGCATTCTGGCCGGCGCGGAGGATGGTTGGGGTGTCTCCGTAGTCGCCGGTACGGGATGTAACTGTCGTGGTTGGAATAAGGATCGGACGCGCGAAGGGCGCGTTGTGGGTGGCCACGGGGAGTGGTCGGGGGAGTACGCGGGCGGTTACGATATTGTCGCGCGCGCGATGCGAGCGATTGTCTTCGAATGGGTCAAACGCGGGCCGGCGACGGCGCTGACGCCGGCGTTTATCGAACGCTTGGGGGCCAAGAACCTGGATGATTTGGTGGAGGGCGTCTATCTGGGCTGGTATCCGTTCGACCCTTCCCTTGTGCTCCTCACCTTCGAGATTGCCCGTCAGGGCGATGAACAAGCCTTGGAGGTGGTGCGCTGGGCGGGTGAGGAACTCGGCATGATGGCGGTTAGCGTGATTCGTCAACTGGAACTGGAAAAGGAGGCCTTTGACGTTGTGTTGATTGGGAGTCTGTACAAGGGCCATCCTTTGCTGACGGAGACGCTCGGCAAGACGGTGCATCGGGCGGCGCCACGCGCGCGTCTGGTGCGCTTGAACGCGCCGCCGGTGGTCGGGGGCGTGCTTCTGGGGATGGAGGTGGCCGGCGTTCGTGATTACCGGATCCGCCCCGCGCTGGTGGATGCGGTGCGCAATGCGGCGCCGTGGCGCGTGTCCGAGTAGTCGTTGGCTCTATGCGGACCTCTCGGTGCAATCTATGGCTCATGCGAGCCTATTATTTTCTTTGGATTGGGGCAGGCGGCTTTTTGCTGCCCTTTGTGACGCTCGTCTATCAAGCGCGCGGGTTGAGCGGGGCAGAGATCGGCCTATTGAGTACGTGCGGGGCGCTGGCCGGTATGGCCGCGGCGCCGGTGTTGGGGAGGATGGGGGATCGCTCGGCGACGCCGCGTCGGTTGTTGCAGATTGTCCTGTTGAGCAGTGCCTGCTTTGCGCTTTTACGGGGGATGCAAACTACGTTCTGGGGCTTTGCCCTGTTCGTTGTGCTCGAATCGCTCGTGGGCAGTGGGAGCGGGTCGCTCTCGAGCACACAGGCCTTGGCGGTAGTGGAGGGGGAAAAGGAAGGTTTTGGTTCGATACGCCTGTGGGGTTCTCTCGGCTGGGCAGTGGCCGCGCCGCTGGCCGGTCGGCTGATGGAACAAAGCGGCCTCTTCGCGCCGTTTGTTGGACATGCGGTGATGCTTGTCTTGGGCGTTGGTCTACTCGGCCTCCTGCGGGGAACAGAACATCCACCGGCGAAGGTTCGCGCAACGGTGCGCGCGCCGCTCTCGCAGGTGCTGAGGACCCTGGGACGCAGCCCTTCGACGACCGGTTTGGCGCTGGCGCTCGTTTTTCTGTGGTTGAGTGGTGCAGGGAGACAGCAGTTCGAGAGCATTTATCTGGCCCAACTCGGCGCGCCGGCTACCCTGATCGGTTGGGCCAACACCGCCGGCGCGTTGATTGAACCGCCGTTCATGCTCTTGGCCGATCGCATTCTGCGCCGTTATGGCGCCGGCCGGGTTTTACGTTTTTCCATTTTCTTGCAGGCGATTGCCTATTTGCCGGTTGTTCTTTTCCCTTCTGTGTTCAGCGTGTTTGTGCTGCGTGTTCTGTTCAGCGTGGCGTTTAGCCTCAACGTGGTTTCTTACCTGACGTACCTGGTAGAAAGCGCCCCAGATGGGCAAGGGGCGACGGTGATTTCGCTGTTTGAGGTTACTCTGCGTGGCGGCGTGGGTTTGGTGAGCGCGCCGCTGGCAGGCATCTTCTTCGATGCCTTTGGCGCGTACGGCCTCTATACGATTGGTATGGGGGGCAGTCTGTTGGCCTGGGTGATCTTAGGAGCGACAAGGCGTCAAGAGGAGAAAGATCGCGGAGACCTATGACGATGGTCGGAATCGTTCGAACGACTCTTGGCTGGCGAACGGCTTGCCCAAGCCGACGGGTTGGGAAAGCTCACCACCGCTGTCCACGCAAAATGGTAGTAGCACAACTCCTATAGGAGTTGTGCTACGGCGGCCATGCCGCCAACAACGCTTGCGTGCACATCGTCACCGATGCGGCTTGTCAAATCTACAGGGGAAGGTTATAATCCTTCCTGCTTGATTCGGGGCGTGGCTCAGCCCGGTTAGAGCGCTGCGTTCGGGACGCAGAGGTCGGCGGTTCAATTCCGCCCGCCCCGACTTTTTCCGCCGGCTCCAGGGCGGTTTTTTCTTTTTCCGGCCGGGCGTTATAATTACTGCAAACCGTTTCAGGAGTCTTCGTCTTTATGCCGTCTTTGGTTGCTCTTGTTCCCATGCGTCATCACAGCCAGCGTGTGCCGGGTAAGAATTACCGTCTGCTGGCCGGGAAACCGCTCTATCAGCACATCTTGGAGACCTTGTTGGCTGTGCCGGAAATTGAACGCATTGCGGTAGATACGGATTCGGAACCCATTATGGAGGGCCTGCGCCGCGATTTTCCGCAGGTTACCGTTCTACCACGCCCGGAACATCTGCGCGGAGATGTCGTGCCGATGAACGAGATTCTGACCTACGACACCGAGCAGATTGCCGCGGAGTTCTATCTGCAAACCCACAGCACGAATCCTCTCCTGCGCGCGGATACAATTTCTCGCGCCATCCAGACGTTTCTGACAAACTATCCGTCCTACGATTCGCTCTTCTCGGTCACCCCTCTGCGAGTGCGTCTTTGGGATGCGCTCACGCGCCCCATTAACCATAATCCGGCGATTCTGTTGCAAACCCAGGATTTGCCTCCTGTGTACATGGAGAATTCGTGCCTGTACATTTTCACCCGTCAAGGTCTGCTCACACGCCGCAACCGCCTTGGCGAGCGTCCGCTGATGTTTGCGATTGACGCGGCGGAGGCCTGGGATATTGATGAGGAACTGGATTTTGCCATTTGCGATTTTCTCCTGCGTGAGCAATGTTCCTAGTCTGTTTTCTAGTTCGCTTTCAGATAACCGTTGTGAAACAACGCCTGGCTCATCTGGTTGATTTTCCCTGTTATCCCTTTCTTTTCAGCCTATATCCTATCCTTGCCTTGTTGGCGGTAAATGAGAGCGAGGTGGCATGGATCGCCGCCTTGCGTTCCTTGGTTGTATCTGTGCTGATGGCAGGAGTGTTGTTCTGGGTGTTGCAATGGATGCTACGCTCGAATCATCGCGCGGCGTTGGCTCTCTTGCTGTTGGAAGTGGTCTTCTTCGCCTATGGGCACCTGTATTCGTTCCTGCGGAAAGAACACGTTGCCAATCTCAACCTGGCCTTGCCTCTTCTCACGATGGCGTTCGTTCTCCTGATTTTTTGGGCGATTGCGCGCCCTGTGGATTTTTCCCGTGGCGCTGTAGTGCTGAACAGCCTCACACTAGGGTTGGTGGTCTTTGCTGCCGGTCAGTGTGTGATAAACGCGGCGAGGCCGGCCCGTGCAAAAACATTGTCTGACGATCGTGCGCTATCCCCGAGCATGCATCTCCCCACTGACCAGTCGCCGCCCGATATATATTACCTCGTCGTGGACTCGTATGCGCGCGCAGATCGTCTCCAGGCGCTATACCGCTATGACAACGGTCGGTTTCTCCAAAGTTTGCAGTCTATGGGGTTCTATGTGGCTTCCTGTAGCCAGAGCAATTATGGACGTACGGACATTTCGTTAGCCTCTTCCCTGAACATGGGCTATATTCAACGCCTCCACCCAGAACTCACGCCGGAGGCCACCAGTCGCTCCCCCATTTTTGAGGATCTCAAGCATAGCGTTGTCCGCCAGATTCTGGAGGAGAACGGTTATCGGACAATTGCCTTTGCCACCGGCTTTGCCTGGAGCGAGTGGACCGACGCCGATGAGTTCATCGCACCGTCTCCTCTAAGCCCGAATCTGAATGAATTCGAGGCGCTTTTGCTCCGCACTACGCTTACCCGTCAGTTGCTGGAAAGTGGGATTATCCAATTCGATCCCCTGGGAGCGCAAAATTTTCGGGAACGCACGTTGCTCGCGCTCGAGACGCTGCGCGAATTGCCGCGTGCACCTGGGCCAAAGTTCGTCTTCGCCCACCTCGTCCTTCCCCATCCTCCTTTTGTCTTCGGGCCACATGGAGAGGAGGTCGACGCGACGCAATACTTAAACGCCGAGGGGAAGTACACTTTTGCGAAATATGCCGAGGGTTACACGGCGGCTCTGACTTTCCTTAACAGCCAGCTCGAGGAGATTGTGGCGCGTATCATCGTCGAGTCGGAGACGCCGCCGCTCATCATCCTCCAGGGGGATCATGGCCCCTGGTTGCAGCCCAGGGAGCGCGCGTTCGATATCCTGAACGCGTATTACCTGCCAGGCCATCAGGAGATTCTCTACCCCTCGATTTCGCCGGTGAATTCCTTTCGCGTGATTTTCAACGCTTACTTTGACGCTCATTTTACTCTTTTACCGGATTACAGTTACGCCTCGCCCGTGCCGAAAATCTACAAATTCACCTTCGTTCCTAATCCTTGCAAGGCAAGGAAACAGCCATGACCACAGTTTTGCTCTCCGCTCCCTATATGCTCCCTGTTCTCGATCGTTTTCGCCCCATAGTGGAAAACTATGGGTTGTGCTTGATCACGCCCCCGGTTCGCGAACGGTTGGAGGAAGACGATTTATTACAATACGCCGGTCAGTTCGATGGCGCGATCTGCGGAGACGACCGTTACACGGCGCGCGTGCTCGAGGCCTGTGCGCCGCGTCTGAAAGTGATTTCCAAATGGGGCACCGGCATTGACTCCATTGACTTACAGGCTGCCGCCAGGCTTGGCGTCAGAATTTACCGTACGCCGAATGCTTTCACCCTACCTGTGGCCGATAGCGTCCTGGGATATATGTTGGCCTTTGCACGCCGGCAACCCTGGATGGATAAAGCCATGAAGGCCGGCGTCTGGGAGAAAGTGCAAGGTCGCTCGCTGAGCGAGTGTACGCTAGGAATTATTGGCGTTGGCAACATCGGCAAGGCAGTTGCACGTCGCGCTCGCGCGTTTGGTATGACCGTATTCGGGAACGATATTGAGGAGATTGATCATGTCTTCCTCACGGAAAGCGGCGTTTACATGACCTCGCTGGAAGCGTTGCTGGGCCAGTCCGATTTCGTTTCCGTTAATTGTGATTTGAACCCCACCTCCTACCATCTCATCAACGCCCGCACATTGCGTTTGATGCGCCCCCATGCTGTGTTAATCAATACCGCGCGCGGTCCGATCGTGGACGAGCAAGCCCTGGTCGAGGCGTTGCAACAGGGGATTATTGCCGGCGCTGCTCTGGATGTGTTCGAGGTGGAGCCATTGCCGGCCGATAGTCCATTGCGCCAAATGGACAACGTGATGCTGGCGCCGCACAATTCCAATTCGAGCCCGATTGCTTGGGAAAGAGTTCACTGGAATACCATCAAGAACCTGCTTGATGGTCTAGGAATAGCCCATGACATCACCATCCCAACGAGTTGTTAATCGTTTCTTGCAGCAGCCCTGGTTTGTGACATGGCTGGCTGCCTATCCGGTGCTGGCCTTGGCTGCTGTGAACCTCAACCAGATTCGCCTGGGAGTCATCATCCGACCGCTTATCCTTTCTATCGTCGGCGCTTGGCTAGTGTGGAGCGTATTGACCCTTTTTCTCAAGAGTTGGCAGCGCTCGGCGCTTCTGACTGCATTGCTGATTTTGCTTTTCTTTTCCTATGGACATGTGTACTGGACGTTGCGGGAAATCAGCCCCTCTATCGGACGAGGACGATACCTGGTTCCACTTTGGGGTGTGCTGGCTGGCTTGTCTATCTTCTGGGCCACGCGTAAAGCGTTGCCGTTGGCGCGTATCACCCTTGTTCTGAATCTGGCCGCCGGTTTCCTGACTTTAATCTCCCTGACTCAGATAGGCCGGTTTCATTGGCTACAGTCCAGAGTCCAGCCTCAAATCGTTCTTACAAACGCGCCGTTCGATGGAGCAGGTCAAGGCAGCTGGCCGGATATTTACTATATCATTTTGGATTCTTATGGCCGCTCGGATACACTGCAAGCGGTTTACGATATAGACAACACGTTCTTTCTGCGCGGTCTGAGCGAGATGGGGTTTTACGTTGCTCCGTGCAGTCAGAGCAACTATGCCCAAACTCAGTTTGCCATTGCCTCTACGTTGAATATGGATTATCTTGAGAAGTTAGGGGTAGAGCCGAACAACGACGCGAATGACGCGTTACTCGTTACGTTGTCGCGCCAGAGTCTTGTCCGGCGCATTCTGGAAGCCAACGGCTACCGTGTGGTCAGTTTTGCTTCCGGTTTTATCTGGTCCGAATGGCCGAATGCGGACTGGTACCTTTCGCCGCCGCTTCGCGGTCATCTCAGCGAATTCGAGGCTCTCCTATTGCGCTCTTCCTTCGGGCTGGCGCTGGCAGACGCGGGAATCGTGCGTATGAACGTCGAAAGCGCAACCGTTTTTCGGGAGCGCACCGTGTACGCTCTGGAGATGTTGCCAAAGGTAGCCGCGCTGGAAGGCCCAAAGTTTGTTTTTGTTCACATCATCGCGCCTCATCCTCCTTTTGTGTTCGGGCCAAAGGGTGAAGTTAGGGATAGCGGTTCCCAAACGCTGGAAAGCCACTATACCTCGGAGCAATATCGTCAGGGGTATCGCGAACAAGTCGAGTTCATCAGCGCGAGTATGATAGCGGTGCTGCAACAAGTGATTTCCGCCTCCTCTCAGCCCCCGATCATTATCCTGCAAGGCGATCATGGTCCCGGTTTTTCCTCGTGGCGCGACCGGATGAAAATCTTGAACGCCTATTTCTTTCCCTCTGGAGCGAGGGGGCTCTATTCTTCCATTTCGCCGGTTAATTCCTTCCGCCTGGTCTTCAACGCCTACTTTCAGGCCGATTATCCCCTGCTGCACGACCGGAGCTACTTTTCTTCTTATAGCGCCCCTTACGACTTTCAAGAGATGGCAAATGACTGCGCGGTGGAAGTGGAAGTCGTGCCATGACCATCTCTGGCGCCGCGACTTGCCGATGAGGTTGCCGATGACTCTGCGTAGATTTTTCCTTGTAGCCTTGAGCCTGCTTGTCCTGCTGTTGCTTTTGGGCGCCTTCGAGAGTTTCCGTCGGCCGGTGGAGACGGAAACCGTGCGCCATCTCGTGATTCTCTATACCAATGATGTTCACGGTCATCTGGAGAAGACGAAGGGCGGTGCGGGGGCGGCAGGAATCATGGCTCGCTGGGACAGAGAGATGGCCGGCGGGAGCGGTCGTTTCTTGATTCTGGATGGCGGAGATATGTGGACTGGGCCGGTGCTCTCCACCTACTTTCAGGGCGAGTCGACGGTAGAGGCTATGAACACCATGGGATACGACGCGGCCGCGCTCGGCAATCACGATTTCGATTTTGGCCTGGGAGCCTTGCGTCAACGCGCGCGGCAGGCGCATTTCCCCTTCCTGGCAGCAAACGTTCGCGATGGGGACGGAAACTGGCCGGATTTCTTGCGCCCCTTTACTGTAGTGGAGGTCAATCGAGTTTCTGTTGGCATCCTTGGCCTGACGACCGGTGAACTTTTGACAGATACCAACCCAACAGCAGTCGAGGGTCTGCGTCTCATCCCCTATGAGTTGGCCTTACGAGACGCGGCCGCGCAAGCGCGCGCGGCCGGAGCCGAATTGCTGATTCTGATCGGTCATCTTTGCAAATCGGAGGCCTACCGACTTGCCCCTTTAGCGGCGCAGGAAGGAATTGCCGTTCTGGGCGGCGGTCACTGCCACGAGGTGGTCAACGATGTGGTGGACGGGGTCTTGCTTGTGCAAAGCGGTTCGTTTTGGGATGGCTATCTCCGGATTGATCTCTACTTCGACAAATCCACAAAGCAGGTTGCCGACCTGCGTTCTGTGTATGTGCGCAATTTGCCCGGCAGGAGCGATCCCAGACTCGAACATCTGGTTGCGCGTTGGCGCGCTGCCCTCCCGCCTGCGTTAAACAAGGCAATCGGGTATCTCCGTCGCCCTGTCGGACGTGAATCGGCGGCCATGGCCAGCCTTTTGACTCAGGCCTGGCTCAGCGCTTATCCTCAGGCGCAGATCGCATTGGCCAACCCTCGCTACATCGCTCGGCCAATTCCTGCCGGCTATCTGACTCCTGCGCTCTGGTTCGATATTCTTCCTACGAACAACTCGCTTTTGGCTGTTTCCCTGAGCGGAGAGCAAATTCTCGCCTTGCTCGAGAAGCATCGGCCACTCTACGGCGGCTTGGTGGAGAGGAACGGTCAGTATCTTCTGGAAAACGGCGCGCCGCTGGAGCCTGATGTCCGATACCTTGTTTTGTTGCCGCAGGCCTTGTACGTTCACTATGACGTTCGTCAGTTTGCTCCCGCCATGACCTCCGACACCGGCATTGACTGGCGGCAAGCAGTGATTGACTGGCTTGCTGCTCACCCGACCTCGCCCACACAACCGCTGGACGAGATTTTGCCGTAGGAGGGAAGCCGGCGTACTCTTTCAGCTGATTGTCTCGATTTCCGCCAGGATGTGCGGAATCATCTCCAGCACATCGCCGGCGAGAACGGATGCCGAACTGCCGCGCCACTCTGCCGCGTGTAAACCGGCTTGGGCGTGAATCCAGGCCGCCGCGCGCGCGGCGTCGTAGGCGTCCATTCCCTGTGCGCGCAGTCCAACCATAAGCCCTGCTAATACGTCGCCCGTGCCGGCGCGCGCGAGCGCCGGCGTCGCTATCGGTATCGTCGAAGTCCGTCCGTCCGGCGCCGCGATAACCGTAAATGCGCCTTTGAGAACGACAACGTGTTGCCATTCGTGCGCGAAGCGGCGAGCGGTTTCCAGACGATTACCTTGAATTTCTGCTATGGAAAGACCGGTTAGGATGGACATCTCGCCCGGATGAGGAGTGAGAATCGTGTTCGCGGGCAAACGACGCGGCCAGTTCTCCAGTTTTGTCAACAATTTCAAGGCGTCTGCATCTACGACCAGCGACGGCATGACAAACGATTTCTCAACCTTCTGTGCATCCCGACGCACAAAGCCGATCTGGCCGCGTATCCCTTTTCTCGATCCATGCTCCAGCAAACCGGAGACAAATTCCGCCGTTGTATCTTCCAGACCTAGGCCAGGGCCAAGCAGGAGCGCGGTCGCGCGTTCGAGATTGTCTGCCAGCACCTCCACGGCATCGGCGGCGATGACCCCGATTTCATGCGGCAAGAGTATCCAGGTGGCCTCCGGCAATTGACCGGCCAACGCGGCGTGGAGCGGTGTCGGAATGGCCATTGTGACCAGACCGGCGCCGGCGCGATAGGCGGCTTTGCCGGCCAGCAAGGCCGCGCCGGTGTAATTGACCGAACCGGCGACAATCACTGCTGTGCCGAAAGTCCCTTTGTGTGCATTCAATGGACGCGCGGGCAGGAGGCGGGCCATCAGCGCCTCATCCACTACCTCGTCTCGAATGTTTTTCCAAGCAGGCAGATCGTCGAGCGCGCCGATGGGCACGGCGCGCAACTCTCCCACCCGCGCATAGGCAGGCATCTTAAGCAGCCCATGCTTGACGGCTGCCATCGTCACCGTGACATCGGCTTGCAAGCACTCGGCGACCGCCTCGCCACTGTCGCAGTCCACGCCGGAGGGGCAATCCACAGCAACTACCAGCGGCGGCTGTTCCAGGGCCGCTATTGCTAACCGAGTCGCGGTCAATACCTGACCGATCTCTTCCTTCAAAGGGGGCTTGAACCCCGTGCCTAGCAAGCCATCCAGTAGAATATCGGCAGAGGCGACCAGCGCCTGTAGGCGGATGAACCCTTCGTCGCCGCGCGCCGGCGTGATGTTCCCTCCTACTTGTTCCAGCCGTTGCACGAGTTCATCCCCCTCCGGACGGCGTTGGACGAGGTAGGCGTGCGCCTGCCAACCCCATTGCGCGAGATGGAACAGAGCAACCAACGTGTCGCCACCATTATTCCCTGGACCAACCAGACCGACGACTTGCTTTTCTTCGTCCTCTGTCGGAACAAGGCGACGCACCTCTTCGGCGAGATTGCGACCGGCGTTCGCCATCATCTGCGCATACGTCAATCCGCTGGCGTCAGCCTGCTGCTCGATTGCGCGCATTTCGGCCACAGAGACGAACTTCATGCTATCACCTCCTGGTGGTATTGTATCAAATATAGCGATGCAGAACAACAAAGGAAGCGACCGTTACAGTCGCTTCCTCTCGATGCGCTGGGAGGGATTTGAACCCTCACGCCTTGCGGCACATGGCCCTCAACCAT
>FMSI01010893.1_pt1 | contig 27516 bp, 46 predicted proteins | sample 1504471 | NCBI WGS metagenome assembly FMSI01 (sample SAMEA4475357, study PRJEB15587) | soil metagenome | biome: Soil; feature: Field | place: India | collected 2015-03-11 | depth 0 m
TTTTTTTTTTCTAAATAATCTTTATTAAGATAAATTCCAACATCGATATCTTCAAAGGGTAAATCTGAAACTAAACTCCCAAAAACTAAAGCAAATTCAATTTCTTTCTTCTTTAAAAGAATCGCTCTCAACTTATTTATAATTTTTTTCTTATCAATTTGAGATAAATTCTTTCTCATTGATTTTGAGTGAAATTTGAAATAAATTTAATAAAAATTTTAACATCACCTAAATTCTCTTTTAATATTCTATATACTTCTATATCATCAATTTTTGTGTAAAGGTGTATTAAAAGATTTCTAAATTTAGCCATTTTTATTAAGTTTAATGATAAATTTTAATCTATGACTTTTTTATCACCTAAAATTTTAAAACAGTCTCCATATGTTTCTGGAACTATTTAAATTTTTTTACAACTATATGGTTACAAATATTTATACATGCTTCTATTATTATACTTTGTTGCATCAACTAACTCTTTATTTTTTAAAAATTCTTCTACACTTAAATTTTTGTAAAGTTCCAATGAAACTAAAGTTTCATTTATTTCATTCATTTTTTTAGTTATTAAATCTTTATTTATCATATTTAAATTTTATCATAATAGCATCTATTAACTAAATTTAATTTCTAATAAATGAGGATTCTATTAAGTTTCAATTCTGAAAATGTAGTAGAATTATATGAAAACATTAGAAATAATTTTATATCATTTGTCAAAAAAACATTTGAAGTGTCTAACTCATCAATTTATCAATTTATATTTGGAAATAAAAAAGTAAAACCACATGTTTTTTAACCCTATTTTGGTGAGAAATTTGAAATATTAAAAAAAGAAAATAAAGCAATAAAAGTAGGAAAGAAAATTTCATTAATTTTCTCATCTGGAAATTTTGAAATAATTTCTTATTTCTGGAATGGCCTTCTTTATTTAAAGGAGAACAAAAAGGATTATATAACCATTAATAAAGAAAAATTTGTTCTTGAAAACATTTTACTTTTGCAAACAGAAGCAAAAAAGTAAAGAAGTAATATTTAAAACTGTTGGCATTTCCATATTTACAGATCCTGAAAAATCAGCTAATGATTTCAATAGTAGGTATATAATTCCAAGAAAAAACAATATTAAAAGATTTAACGAGGTGCTTAATAAAAGAACAGAAGAGAGACTCAAATATTTGAAGGGAATAAACAAAAGGATTAAACTTGAGTTTAAATTTGTCGATGATAATTCAATAATTGAAACAGTTATTCTGTATTATAATGGATATATTAAGGGTTTTAGAGGTAAATTTATTTTAAAAGGAGACATTGAAATTTTACAATTTATATACGACTATGGTTTTGGTGTTAGAATTGGTCATGGTTTTGGTTTATTGGAGACAATAGATTTTGTTTGATATTTATGGGGGTATAAATAATGAATGACAAAATAACTTTGTATCTATCTAATTGGTTATATAATGCTGGTGTAATTGGTTTTTTGAAGTTGATTTATCATCATGAAAAATATAAGTTTGAATTTAATAGAGATGGTTCTGTCTCTTTGGATAAAGATTTATTTGTTCGAAATAAAGAAAAATTATCTACTGCAACGAAACTTTTAGTTGATTATATAACAAAGGATGAGAATATAGACGATTGGCTTAAGGAAACTAATAAGAGTGGTTTATCTAATATATAAAAATATGCAAATTATGTTAAAGAAAATTTTCTAAATGATGAAAACAAGGGCTATAAGTACATTAGAGCAGGTGGAAAATGGTTTTTTGGTTCTAATACTCCTTACCAGAATTTGATTCAGAAAAAAGAGTGGGAAGAATTTAATTTTGTTGAATTAATCGAAGATTCAATAAAAAATTTGAATCAAAAAGATTTAGTCTGCAGTTTTTGTAATAATAAAAATATACCATCAAATTGGATTAAAAAGGAAAAATCTCTAGAAAAATGATTAACAATTTTTGCAGACCATCAAACTGATGAGTTAGGCGGTTCTATTGGAAAATCCCCTAATTCCTTTTGTAACAATAAAAGCTCTGTTTTAATATGTCCCCTTTGTGTATTTTTCCTTATTCACCACAGAATCGCTTTTTCTAATTTTAAAGCTTCACAGATTTTTATTAATACACCTAATTTTCAGTTAAACTGGGTTTTGAATAAATTCGTTGAGGAAATTCTAAGAGAGGAAAAACGATACGTAATTAGAAAACTCTTCGGTGTCTCTCTCTCATTCAATGGGCAGTAAAAAGAAGAACTTTACTTGGTATATGGACAATGAGGAATATTGAGATGATAATTAAAAAGAGAATTAAAATAGAAAATAAATGAGAGATGAGTATTGATTATTATAATCTTCCATTCTATTTTACAAGAATTTTTTTAGATTCTGAAATTGCAAGTTTAATAAATGTTATCTGAGAAGAGAAGATATTTGATTTGATAATTAGTGGCAAATTTTCTGAACTCGAAAAAGCAAACTATTTTGTTTTAAAAGCTCTTTTGAAATTAAAAAATAGTGAAAAAATCTCAGACAATGATCCAGTAAAAAAATATGTTGATGATTATAGAAGTAAAAATAAATTATCACAAATTTCAACAAATTTACCCGAGCTTTATGGAAAGATAATAAAAATTTTAAAGATGGAGGTTAAATATGAGTGAAAAAATAGATACATTATTATGGAAGTTAAAAGAGGGTGGGAAAAATGTATCAAAACAAGTAAAGAAATCAATAAATGATATAGACTTTAGACTTCTTGAACAGGTTAGTTTTAGTAATAAAGACAATATGTTATATGCTTTTAAGATGTTTTAAAACGAATGAAGAAAAATTTCCTGAAATGTTAATAGAAGCATTCAAATCAGAGAATGATGAATATTTTAAAATCTTAATTTTTTCATTTTTGCACCTATTTTGGGCGAAGAGGAGAAAGAAGTAGGTGAAGAAAGAAAAGTTTATCATTAACAATGATATTTGAGGGTTCAGCACTTAATAGGGATGAGAAAATTGGTGGAAATATTCTTTCAATTAAAAAACTTCAAGTAGGAAACAAAACTTTAAGTTTTATATGTAAACCAGCAATAAGACACTACTTATTTTCAACACTTCATAAGGCTTTTTCATGGAAACCTGCACTGGTTAATGAACAAGGTCAGATTGTTCAGTTTGATATAACAAAAGGTGATATTATAACCAGCCCTGAACTTGATGTATTTGGGTATATGTTTACAATTTGGCAACAAGCCTCAATTACAAGAAAATCTCCGATAGGAATTACAAAGTCGATAGGTCTATACACTTACAATGGCGATACGGCGTTTTATTCAAGTTATGATTTAGTTGAAAGAGGTTTAAAACAAGGTTTGGATGTAACTCCTAATCCCTATAATAAAGAGGAAAATTTTTCTCTCTATAAAGTCACTTTTACTATAGATACGGAAAGAATAGGTAAAGATGAGTGGTGGATTGATGAATTTAAATTTGATGAAAAAGAAAATGCTTTAGAATTAATAATTAAGTCAGAAAAAAAGTTATAAAAAATAAGGAGGAATATTTAGTAAAAACTGAGAGTGATGGAAAATTTAACAACAGAATTATTATTGAAAAAAATAAAGATAAATTTAAAGTAGTATTTCAAATCGATAAAGAATAAAAGAAAAAAAGAATCAAGGATATTTTAACTGCCATAAAAATGGTTTTTACTCTCAATCAAGTAATGAAGTAAATACTATAGTTCCTTTATTTTTAGTTGCTGCTTATGTTAAAATTCCAATTCCTATTTTTCATTCTTATATTGAATTAACTTATAACAAAGATTATTTAGAAATTAAAGGATTGGATGATGCTAAAAATAATAGTTGGATATTAGATGAAATTTTTGTCATGGAGACAGAAAAAATTAAGATAAATGAAAAAGTAAAGAAACAATTTGATAGCAAAATTTATGAATCTTGGATAGAATTCCTTGACAATATTGAAGATGACAAATTACAGATTGAGAAATCTTAAAAACCTCTCTGGATATAAAACCGAAAAGTCACTATGATTAAATTTTTACTGAATTGATATTAAAATGTTTTTAGATAAGAATCAAAATATTTTATATACAAACATAAGAGAATTTTTTGAATATTATGGAGGTAAAAATGAAACTTCTTAGGCTTAAAGTTTCTCAACCTCATGCTCATTATAGAATTCCTTTTAAATACACAAGAAAACACACTATCCTATAACCCCATACTCAACTATTTTAGGATTTATGTGTAATATGCTTGGAATAAAAGATTAATCAAACGAGAATTTTAAAAGATTAAAAGAAGATTTATCTCTTGCTATATACGGAAAATTTAAATCTATAACAAAAAGAGTATATTTGGTTTAGAAGCTTAAATAAAGATTTACATATTTCAAGATTTGTTTTGCCTGAAAATAGATTCATCAACCAAATTTTGGAGCACCCTGGTGGTCAATTGCCAACTAGATTAGATGTTCTTGAGGATATAAAACTTATAATTTATTTTCATCATCCAGATGAAAAATTTTTAGATGAATTAAAGAAATTTATTGAAAATCCGGAAAAAATGGTCCATTGCATATTGGAAGATCAGAAGATTGGATTGTTTATGATGGAAAACCCGAAGAGGCTGTAAAAATAATAGAAATTAATGATAATAAAAAAGTGCCATTCTATGGTAAGTTTGATTACTTTACATGGATACCTGATCCTGTAAGAGGTGAGAGATTTATTGAAAAATCTTCTTTATGATAAGAAATTTTATTAATTCTATCAAATAATACGAGGTAGACTACATTTAATTACTTCATTTTATTAAATAAAAGAAGGATTTAGGAATTTTATTCATATACCAGTTAAACTTTTCGAGCAGGGAGATTTGTCTTTTTATTATAGAGAACCTTTTAAATTTGTAATAGATGATGAACTTTATATTCCTATTTTTCTTTGTAAATTAAATGGAGGGTAAATTAAATTTATGGATATATGGGCTAAATCAAATGGATTATCACTAATAGAACTACAAAACACTTGATAGATGCAATTGATAAAATGTTTTATGAAAAGATAGATTTTAAAAAATTTAAGATTTCAGGTTTAAATGAAAAAGATTTTAAAGAGTTATTGAAATTGGCTGCATTTTTTTATGATTTAGGTAAGGTTTCTCAAATTTTTCAGAAAAAGATTGGAAATGAGAATTATAAAATCAATGTATTTCCAGAAAACCTTCCTGATATAAGACATAATATATTTTCATTGTTCTTTATCGATAAGAGAAGGTTAAAAGAAATTCTGAATGAATATAAAAAAGACGAAAGTTTATATACAATATTATTATCAGCAATTGCCTTTCACCATTGGAAGATTGATGAAGAAAAGTATATTTTAAATATAAATGAAGATTTAATAAATGCATCTGAAATACTTTTAGAGAATGATAATGGAAAAAAACTTGCTGAAGATTAAAAAACCATTTTCAGTATTTTAAATTTGATGAATTTAATTCGGTTGATTATATAGATTTTGATGAAGACATAGCAAAAAATCTTGAAAGAGAAGCCAATTTGATAAATATCAATTTTTTACCCCCTTATAATATTCCTTTTTTACCTGATAGGTTAGAAATTGAGATAAGATCAGATTTAGATTCAAATCCATGGATATTTCTTTCGGGATTTTTAATGAGGTTAGACCATTTTGTATCTATGGAGGAACATGAAAACAAGATACCAAATACTAATTTGAAAAATAATTTTGAGATGAAATTTAAAAATTTTTTGCAGAAAGAGGCAAGATTTAATGATGAAAATTTGATTTTAATTGCTCCAACAGTTATTGGAAAGACAGAGTTTGTATTTTTATGGGCAGAAGGAGAAAAATTTTTCTATACATTACCTTTAAGAGTTGCTACAAATCAGACATTCGAAAGGGCATGTAATTACTTTAATGAAGAGAGAGAAGATATAGAGGATTCATTTATTTTTGGTAATTTTGGACTATTGCATTCATATGCAGATATATATAATTATGAAAAATGGGAAAATTCCAAAAAAGATTTAGATGGAGAGATGCCTAAAATTCTTGATTTAGCAAAAAATTTTTCTCTACCTGTTAATATATGTACCGGAGATCAAATTTTTCCCGCAAGATTAAAATATCCTCAATATGAGAAAATATATGCTACTTTAGGTTATTCAAAATTAATTATTGATGAGGCACAAGCATATGATACAAAAGCGTGTGCAATTATATTAAAAATGATAGATGATATTGTCTCCTAAGGTGGTAAATTTATTCTAATGACCGTAACACTTCCCGGATTTGTGAAAGATTATGTAAAAGAAAAGAATCTTATCAAAGATGAGGAAATAATAAATTGTTATGAAGATTATAATCCGATAGGTTTAAAATTAAAAATTAATTTTAAGCATAAAACTGAATTAAGGGAAAAGGATATAGAGGATGATGATAATATTGAGGAAATAATTAAAATAGCAAAAGAAGGTAATAGGGTTTTAATTGTTTTAAATACCATTGAAAAAGCAAAGAGTGTTTATTTAAAAGTAATAGATAGAGTAAATAATGAAATAAAATTTATAGATTTGATACATTCAAGATTTACATTCAATGAAAGAAAGCAAAAGGAAAAAAAGTTGGAGATAGAGTTTAAAAATCCAAAATTAAAAAATGAAAAAGAATCTAAAATTCTAATTGCAACTCAAGTAATAGAAGCCTCTCTTGATATTTATGCTGATTGTCTTTTTACAGGAATTGCTTCAATGGATTCATTGATTCAAAGAATGGGAAGAGTTATGAGGAGAGTTGATTTACTAACAGGAAAAATAAAAGACTCTGATGAAGATTTTAGATATGAGGATTTTTATGCAAACAAAAAACCTAATATTTATATATATTATCAAAAACAAAATGAAAAAAATAAAATTTTAGAATCTGGCAGTGGAAAAGTTTATTCAAATAATCAACTAAAAAATACAGTTGATGTTTTATTAGGAAATTTAGATGAAAGGAAAGAAATGCCTGAGAGAATGAAATATATTTTAGTAAATAAAGTTTATGAGAATCAAAAAATACTAAATATTTGAAAAATTTTTACCGAACTCCTACTATTCTTGACACAGGTTATATTTCCTAAAAAAAGAAAGCTGCACAAAGGTTATTTAGGGATATATTTACAATTTCATTGATTGAAAAAGATAAAATAAAGGGAATTGTAATCGAAATAAATAAAAAACTCGAAGCTAAAGAAGACCTTACCTGGTTGTGGTTTAAAAAAGAAATAATTGCAGAATATTTAATAAATGATAATATTTGGAGATATAAGGAAATTCAATTAGAAACGTTATGGAATTTTATTAAAAGAGATATTAAATTCGATGGAGATAGAGAGTGAATTAAAAAGAGAATTGAAAGATATTGTGAAGGAATATAAGTATAGAAAATTTAAAAATTGATTATCTAAAAATAGGAAATGAGATTATAGTTAATGAGGTTAAAAAATCTAGAAAACTTGAAGAGAGTCACATATGGCAGGTTAAATATTATATTTATAGATTAAGGAATTTGGGATTGAATAGTTTTATTGGTGTCATTCATTATCCAAAATAATACAAAAAACTTGAAGTAAAATTTCAATAGTACAGATAAAATAAAAATAGAAGAAGCGCTTTCAAAAATCGAAGAGATTATTAAACTAGAAAAACCACTAGGAGTTATAATTAAACCATATTGTAAAAAATGTTCCTACTTTGAGTTCTGTTACATATGAAGACATATTACATATTTTCAAATGGTATATTGAGAAAAAGAGAAAATACAATTATGTTCGACACATCTAATGTAGATAAGATTTTTATACCAGTGGAGAATGTTGAACAAATCTTTGTTTTTGAAGAGGTTGATTTTAACAATAAATTTCTAAATTTTATAGGACAAAATAATATATGTTTACTTATTTTTAATTATTACGGTTGGTATTCAGGAACTTTTTATCCAAGAGAGACGAATATATCAGGGCATTTAATAGTAAAACAGGCTCAATATTATTTAGATTATGACAAAAGATTAAATCTTGCAAAAAAATTTGTTGAAGTTGCAATGCATAATATTAAAAGAAATCTACAGAAAAGGAATAATTTCAAGAATGAAAATTTAAAAATAAATGAAAACGAATAACATATAAAAGATGCAAAAATATAAATCAACTTATGAGCATAGAAGAAAATGTAAGAAAAATATATTATGAATGTTTAGAAAAGTTAACTGGCTGGAGTTTTGAAGAGAGAAGCATAAAGTTTTGAAGAGAGAAGCATAAAACCTCCAAAAAATCCTTTAAATGCTTTAAAATCATTTGGTAATTCGTTTGTTTACAGTATAATATTAAAAGAGATTTACTTAACACCCTTAAATCCATTTATTAGTTTTCTTCATGAATCAGAGGAAAGGAGATAATCATTATCGCCTGATGTTTCTGAATTTTTTAAACCAATTCTATCTGATAGGTTAATCATTAAATTAACAAATTTAAAAATGATAAAAGATGAAGATTTTATAAAAGAGATGCAAGTAATTTATTTAAATGAGCATGGTAGAAAAATATTTGTTGAAGAGTTTGATAAGTTGATAGAAACCACCATTTTACATAGAAAATTACGGAAAAAAGTAAAATACAAAACATTAATAAATCTTGAACTTTATAAAATTGTTAAACACTTACTCGGAGAAAAAGAATATCATCCTCTTAAAGTTTGGTGGTGAAATGAAAGTAATTTTTATTTACGATATCGATCTCAAAGATAAAGAGGACCAGAAAAGGTTGAATAAAATAAAAAAGTTAGGAAGAAAATATTTGAATCATATCCAAAAATCTGTTTTTGAGGGAGAATTAACAGAGGGTCAAATTTATAAAATGGAAAATGAAGTTATAAAGATCATTGATATTGGAAGAGATAGTGTAATTATTTATGCTTTACCAGATAGCATTAAATTAGAAAGAAAGATTTTAACTAATGTAAAAGATAAAACTCAAAATTTATTATAACTAAATAACAAAAATTAAATGCTCTTTGAAAATTAATGATGTTTGGCAGGTTGATATTGAAATTAAACAATGCTGTTAGTTTGACGCAAAATCTAATTCTTAATATATGATAAAATTTGTTTTATTGTATAATTTTCATAGGGTTTCAATCTGCCAATGAGGAATTTAAACAATTGATTAAATAATAATATAATTCTTTTGATGAAGGAATTTGGATTTCAGTGGCATATTACAGATTTCTGCAATTTAAGATGCAAACATTGTTATCAGGATAGGTTTGATAAAGAAAAAGAACTTCCTTTTGAAAAAATAAAATTTATTGTTGATAAAATTAGTGAAACTCTAAAAGATAGAGCAATTTCAGTAAATTTAACAGGTGGAGAACCATTTTTAAGAAAAGATATTATAGAGATTATTTCATATATAAATGATAAAGAAAATTTTAAAGAGATAAATGTAATTACTAATGGAACTGTATTGAATGATAAGATAATAAATTTTTTAAATAAAACTCCAAAATTTAAATATTTAAAAGTTTCAATTGAATCTCATAATGAGATTAAAAATGATTATATAAGAGGAAAGGGAAATCTCAAAATTGTTATAGAAAATATAAAACAATTTAGCGAATTGTCAAACAAAAAAATTTTAATAATGATTACTTTAACATCATTTAACTATAAAGATTTGATATCTTTTTTGGAATTTACAAAAGATTTAAATGTTAATGGGGTTATCCTTGAGAGATTTGTACCGCTTGGAAGAGGTAAAGGGCTTTTTGATTATTATCTTAAGAGGGATGAATGCAAAGATGTTTTAAGAGAAATAGTCTATTTTCTTGATTCAAAATTATCTCCAGTTGAACTTTTGCCTTATAAGGCATTTTGGATAGATTTAAAAACAAATAAAATAAAAGGTGCACTTTGTAATCTTGGAGATGAGGCAATAGCCCTTATGCCAGATGGAACAATTTTTCCATGTAGAAGATTACCTATTCCATATGGGAATATATTAACTGATGATCTTGATGAGATTTTAAAAAAACTAAAAAATTTTAGAGGTGAAATTAAAAACAAATTAAAAGCAAAATGTAAAAATTGTGAAATAGATTGTATTGGATGCAGAGCTCTAACTTTTGCAGTGACAAATGACCTTTATGAAGAAGACCCACAATGTTTTAAGGAATTTTAATAATTCTTTTGTTCGTTATTATGTAGTTAACTTTAATATCTTTTTCATTCATAAGATATGAAAAATTATCAAAAATTTGACACTCATGAACTATGGTTATTATTTTTAAATTTTCCTTTAAAAGTCCTCTTTCTTTTAAAATTTCATACTCTTTATCACCATAACCTTTTCCTTTTCCAATTCTATTTCCTTTAAGATCAACCGCAACACTTCCTTGAATCATAATGTCAATTTTAGTTTTTAGTGGTTTACCATACTTTTCGAATCCCCTTATGATAGATGCTTCTTTTATGTTTACTCTTTCATGAATTTCAACTATATCTTTTATATGTGGAAGAGCAACAACTAAAATTTTACCTTCTTCAAGTATAATTTCTCTTGCTCTTCTTAATGGAGAATCAGGCGCAACAAAGACTGCTTTAAAATTTTTAAACTCTTGAATTTCTTTTATTTTTTCACATGCTTTATCAGAACCTACAAAATTAGGAATTCTTCCAAATACAGGTCTGGGAAATGAAGCAATACCTTCATTTTCCATTTTGTTCCAAATAAAATTTCTTATCTCTTCTTTTGATTTCATATAATTCCAATTTCTTTTGCAATAAGCGCTGCTTCTGTTCTATCTCTTGCTCCAATCTTTTGAAGAATAGTTGTTACATAATTTTTCACAGTTCCAACAGATGGATTGAGTTTATCTGCAATTTCTTGATTTGTGTATCCTTTTGAAATAAATTTTAAAATTACAATTTCTCTTAAATTTAATTCTTCAATGAATTCTTCTTTTTCAATTTTAGATATTTCTGAGAGAATCTTTTTTGTTATTGATGGTTCAATAATTGCACCACCTTTGTGAACTATTTTTATAGTTTCAGAAAGTTTTTCAATTGAAGTGTCTTTTAAGATATATCCTAAGGCACCGCTTTTAAGTCCATCATAAACATATTGATCATCATCAAAAGTTGTAAGTATTATAATTTTTACTTGAGGATTAACCTCTTTTATTTTTTTAATCGATTCAATTCCATTTATTGCTTCACCTATGATTTCAAAATCTTCCTCCACTTCAAGTAGAACTTTCGGTCCCTCTCTTATCAATTTTTGGTCATCAGCAATTAATATTTTTAATTTTTCACTCAATTTTTCCTCCTTGAATCATTGGAAGAGAAAAAATAATCCTTGCTCCTCCTTGAGGTCTATTTTCAAAAATGACCTTTCCATTAAGAATTTTTGCTCTCTCCTTTATTACTTTTAATCCAAAAGAATCATCTCTTATTTCAGATGGAAAACCAACTCCATTATCTTCAATTGTTAAATTGATTTCATTATTTATATTTTTTAATTTTATTGAAACTTCACTTGCATTTGAGTGTTTTTCTATGTTTGTTAATGCCTCTTGACATACTCTAAATATGGTTATTTTATAATCAGGTAGTAAATCTTTTAAACTATCTTCAATTTCAAAATCTATTTTTATATTATTTATTTTTGTAAAATTTTCTATTAAATTTTTAATTGATTCCTCTGTTGGTGGATCAAATTCATATGGTTTTCTTAGAGTTTTAATAACATCTCTTAGTTCCTGGATTGAATCACTTATTCCCTTTTTTAGAGTTTCAATAATTTTAAGAGTATTATCAGGCTTTACTTTAATTATCTTTTTGAGAATTTCTAATTGAAGTGAAACAGAAACAAGGCGATGTCCGATTGAGTCATGCATCTCTCTTGATAACCTATTTCTTTCTTCTATTAATGTTAATTGTTCTACTTTAGAAGAATATTCTTTTATTTTCTCATTAGCAATTCTCAATTCTTCAAGAGGAATCTCTTGTTTTTTCCTTGCTTCAATAGCAATAGATAAAGTATAACCAAAACCCCCAAAAAAGAGAAAACCCATATCATAAAGAAGCCCAAAAAGGGCACCTTGATATACACCAAATATATAAGGAAAAATCCCCCAATTTATATTAAGATAAAGAGGAATTAAAATTATAATTGTTTCAACAAAAACAAAAAGATTCAAATAATATTTTGATTCACTTTTAGGAAGATAGAATCTCCAAATTGTTGTGAATATTACCATGATAACTACACTGATTAATTTATCTTTTATGCTTTGAACAACACTTACCTGTAATATTGTAAACATAAGTATTGTAATGTAGGCAACAAGGTTTGTTATTTTATCGATTTTTTTTGATTCAATTTCTTTTCTTTTTTTCACCTTAACCTCAAGAGGCTCGATAAAATTATACATTCTTTTTCTCTTTTCTTGATTTTTAAATCATAATGATAATCATACTAGCAATAGAAAGCCATTCGACATAATCTCCAAGAAAAACTTGTGGAGTTTTACCTGTTCCAAGTGGTAAATCAGTTACTAAAACTTTTTTACTCCACCTTTACTTATACTTTTCTCTAATATTCTTCCATAAGGGTCTATAAAAGTAGAATCATAAGCCCATTCACTTTTTACAATTGAAACACCATTTTAAACTGCCCCTAAATATTGCATGAGTGTAATGCTTATAGGCAATTTCTGACCAATCTGCAGATAGTGCAAAAATAATTTGTGGCTCCATTTCTTGTAACTTTTCTTGCTGTATCTGTAAAATCAAGGTCATAACAAATAATTATTCCAAAATTTCCAAGATTTGTTTTATAAACTGGATATGTACCTCTAGTTAAGCTTGTTTCTCCAGCAAAAACAACAGAATGGTCATTTCCAAAAATACCTAAAAATTCACCATCTGGAGTTAAAATAGTACCTTCATTTCAATAACCTTTTGCTTCAATAACTTCATAGGGAATAACAAGAAAAATCTCAAGTTCTTTTGTTAAATTTTTAAAAATTTCACTATTTTCTAGTTTTGGGTCAAAACTTAAAGCACCTTCAGGCCAAACAACTATTTGCGCTCCTAACTCTTTTGCTTTTTTTGTGTCTTCAATTAATCTTTTAAAACCTTCTTCTTTGAAATTTTCAAACTCTTCTTTTGTATAATTACCTTTCCATAAATAGCTTAAAGAGATAATATCAAATGGATTTGTTTGTGTAATTCCAACTCTAATTGTCTCCCTTTTTGGTTTATGAAATAAACTCAAACTTAAAACTCCCCAAAAAATTAAAACTCTTATAGAAAAAGTGACCCATTTTTTTACAAAAGAAAAAGAGACATTAGTAAGTTTATCATTCAATCTCCATTTATCATTTAATAGTTTATTTGCAAGAAAACCTAGAGAAAAATTAACTAAAGTTATTAAAATTCCCATACCAAAAATTCCAAATATTTTAGCTGGCTGAAAGTCCTCCAATAGTTATTGCCTTTGCTTAACTCGATATTTTTTCTGGAAATAGAAGATATTGAGAGATTAACATTGGAATAAAACTTATTAAAATCAAGAATGACATATTGAATGGTGAAAAAAGAAATTGCAATTAAAATTGCACTTAAATTTAAAAGTAAAATTCCTAAAATTATTCTAACCTTTATATTATTCATTTTTGCCTCCTACTTTTTTATACTGAAATTAGTAATAATTATAACTATCCCTGTTAATAGATAAGGCCAGATTAAACTGAAGTTTTGTAAGACAACCATTCCTTTTTCACCAAGAAATAATACAAAACCAAATAAAAATAGAATTGCAAATGGAATAAGAGGACAAAGGACCCATTTTTTGAAAAATATTTTTGAAAGTAAAACTATTAAGAGCCATCCAATAGAAAAACCTATAAAGAAAAATCCACCTCTTTTGATATTTCACTAACATTTGTTATTAGGTTACAAACATTACTCCTAAACCAACTCTTTCTATTATTTCACCAGGAATAAGAAGTTCTTTTTCTTTTGAAATTTTTCTTTCCATCTTAAACCTCCTTAAAAATGAGTTACATTATAAGAGTAAAAAATGACTGGTCGTATTTGTAGGTGCCAAAAGTCATACTTAACTTCAAATGACTTTTTTTCTTTTTTGATTTATAATTTTTTTAAAGGAGATAAAAGATGAAAGAGTTGAATATTTTTAGATATTTCTTAGGCGAGTTTTCTGGTGAAGGAAATAGTGAATGGGGATATTGCAATAAAAGATCAACTTATACATATCCATTTAATTTAAGTGGAAATTTTATAAAACTTGAGTGGGAAATTTCTTATCCAAGACAAAAAAAAATCCTCTTGGAGATTTTGTTAGAGGAGTTGGTTTTATAAATTTTGATAAAGTTAAAAAAAATTTTGTTTTGACTCTTTTTATGAGTGAAGGTTATATTGAAAAATATATTGGAAATTATAACCCACTAAATAATGAATTTGAATTTGAACTTAAGGATTCAGCAAATCTTCCAGAGACAATTGAAGCAAAACTCACTATAAAAATTCTTGATGATGATGAGTTTGAAGAAATTTACTCATGGAGAATGAACAAAGATGAAGATTATAAAACATATCTTAAGGTTCATAATAGAAGAATAAGATAAACTACTTTTTAGTTTTTCTTATAATAAAACCTGTGTCATTGATAAAAATTTCAAAGTTATGTCCTGGGTATTGAAAGGCTCCAATTCCATAAGCAGTATCTATGAATGGTAATTTTTCATAGTTTTTTAAAATATATTCCCAAAATTGACTACTTTTATTTATTTCATAAACTAATGGAATTTCTGTTATATTTTTCTCAAATCTTCCAGAAAATCTTGTTATTCTATAATAACTTTCTGCTCCAAACCATCTAAGCCACTTATCAAAAACAACTATTTCTCCCTCAATCATCCATTGATCACCGTTTAAATTAAACACATAATTTTTATTGTTCTTTATATCATTAAAAATAACCTCTATTTCATTATTATTTTTTACTGCATATACTTCACCAATTTTTTCTTCATAAGAAAATCTTGTAAATGTTTGAAGAAGAGAAAATACAAGAACAAAGATTATTGATATAAGTAATAAAATAAAAAAAGCAAAAATTGATGTTATTAAATTTTTAAAACTTTCCTTCTTTTTGATAAATCTAATAAATGTAGAGATTAAAAAATAAGATGATATAACAAGCAAAACAAAGCCAATTAAACCTATTAGAATTTTTAACCCATCCATAATTTAATTTTATCAATATTCCATAAAAATAAAAAGGGGTGCCAAAAAGCACCCCTTTTCTTTAAACTAAACTTAAATTTATTTATATGTTTGAGTAGGAAGGTGAGGCATCACAATTACCTCTAAAACCATTTCCATGAGGTCCGCCTTTTCCTCTGACATAACCTGGACCATTTATGAATCTTTCAACAAATTCATCAAGATTTTCAAGAAATTTTGTTTTCTCATCTTCTGTCATCTTTCCATCTTTAACAAGTTGATTAATCTTTTCAGTAACAACTTCTTTTACAACTTTAATAAGATTTTCTTTTGTGATATCTTTTGATTCTGCAAACTCAAGAAGAGATTTTTTCTCTTTCATTGCATTTTGAAACTCATCAAGAGAAAGGTTAAGTTTATTAAGAACATCTTCCATTAAACCTTTTCCATCAAAAAGAAAGCCCTTTCCTTTAGGCATATCCTCTGGAGGAGTACCTTTAAATGGTGGTTCTCCAGGTGTTGTGCCTCTTCCGTTTCCATTTTTAAATGGTGGTTCAATAGGTTGTTTTCCTTTTCCATTTTTAAATGGAGGTGTTTTTGTAATAAATTCTTCAATTCTTGTTTCAATGTCAACTAAAAGATTATTTTTCTCTGTTTCTGTAATTTTTCCTTCTGAAACTAGTTGATCTAGTTTTTCAGTTATAACTGCTTTAAATGTTGCAATTAGTTTTTCTTTTGTAATTCCTTTGTCTTGAGTATAATTAAGTAAAGTTTTTCCCTGATCCCAATATGTTTTTAACTCATCTTCCGAAAGATTAAGTCTATTTAAAACCTCTTCTATAATTCCAGGTCCTAATACTTTGAAATGTATCCCTTTTGGATTGTTATTGCTTTGAAGTACCTCTTCTGCAAATGTTGTTTTCATAAGAGAGAGTGTTGAATAATCTTCTCCTCTTAGAATTGTGTAAATTGCACCACCTAAAACAAGCATTCCTGCAATTACCACAACCATCAAAATCTTTAATCCTTTCTTCATTCGAAACCTCCTTTCATATCTTCAAGTGTCTGTATACAATTTAAAAAATTATTGTTAAGGAAATATTAAGCAAGAATAGAATTTAAAAATTATAATTTATCTTTCTAAAAAACTGAAGCCTATTGAATTGAGGCCAATGTGCGATGTTATTGTTGCTCCAAATTTTACTGTTAAAAAAGAGCCTAATTTCACATATTTTATAATTTCATCCTTTAAAGAATCAATTTTTTTAAAATAAAAGTTATTAACAACATTGTTAGCAACTCCCCCAATAAATTCTCCACCTTTATAATTTTCTTTTAAAAATTTCAAAACTGTTGATATTAAATAGTTTGTTCCCATAATTTTACCTGAGCCATAAGGTTCTATAAAACCATTTTTAAGTGTAAGAACAGGTTTAAAATTTAATATTGTACCCAATAGATACTTTGCTTTTCCAATTCTTCCACCCATTTCAAGTGCCCTTAAATTATCAAGAATAAAAATAGTAAAAACCTTATCTAATATCTTTTTAACACTATCAACTATTTCATTGAATGTTTTACCTTCTTTTTTAAGAAGTGATGCAATGTAAACAACAAGACCAAGGGCTCCTGATGCATTTTTTGAATCAATAACAGTTATTCTATCATCTTTATCAATTTCATTTTTAGCAATTAGAGCAGAGTTATATGTTCCAGAAAGTTTTGATGATATGTGAATTGATAATATTTTTTCAAAATCTTTTAAAAGTTTTTTATATGTTTCAACAAAATCAGAAGGAGTTGGTTGTGATGTTTGAGGGAGTTTCTCAGCATTTTTCATAATTTCATAAAACTCTTCATTTGAAATATCAACCCCCTCTCTATATCTTTTTCCTTTAATTGTCAAATAAAGAGGAACAACGTCTATATCATGCTCTTTTCTTGTGCTTTCATCAAAATCCCATGTTGAATCTGTTACAATTTTTATACTCATATTTAAAATTATATCAAGATTTTTTTAAAATCTTTAAAAATTGATAAAATTAAGATTATAAGGAGGTTTTTATGGATATAAGATCTATTCACTTACTTTTTATTTTAGTTGGAACAATTTCTTTAATTCTTTCAATTATAGTTGTCTTAACAAAAAAGGGGAAATTTCTTTATAAGCATAAAATTCTTTCAACTATTGGTTTTATGCTTGTTAATTTAAGTATTTTAAATATCTATCTTTCAAATCAAAGATTAAACCTATCTTACTCTCATGGAATTTTAGGTTTTTTGTTCTTTGTTGTTTCTATTTTAAACTTAGTTCTTGGATTTCTATATACTGGAAAAGTAAAACCTAAAACAAAAAAGGCGTTAAGAAATGTTCATATTTGGATTGGAAGAGTTCTATTTATTATTTTATTATTAAATATTTACTTTGGATATGTTATCTTTAGGCCATTTTAAATAAAAAGTTTTTGACAACTTTCACAAAAGTAAGTTTTTCTTTTTGTTTTTCCTAAATATTTAATTTTAACCTTTTCATTATCATTTGGACAAAATTTTTTGCTATAAATTAAAAGATGATTCTTAAGAGATTTATTAAATTTTCTTGCAAGATAAAATTCATAAGAAAATGAAATAACTTCATCAATTAAATGATCAATATAAATCTCATCAATTTTATTTGAAATGCTTAGAGGATGTATTTTAGCTCTAAATAGTGCTTCATTTTTTATGATATTTCCAACTCCTGCAAATTTGCTTTGGTCAAGAAGTATGTCAGTAATGAACTCATTTGAATTTTTAAGAATTTTTTTTACTTTTAATCTATTAAAACTTTCATTCATAATATCAATGGAAGGGTCAAAATAAAAATCTTCTTTTTTGGTTATCTTTACAGATGTATTATAAAAATTTATCTCTGTATCTTTGAATTTTATTGATAATCTCTCAATTTTATTCTCTCTTTTTTCATTTATTCGGAGGGAACCATACATCAAAAAATGTATCAAAAGGTAAAAATCATCAAATTCAAAAATTAATTTTTTTCCTAAAGATTTAATATCAACTATTTTCTTTCCAATAAGAATTTCTTTGTTTTCCTTTGTGTTTCCTTTAACTTCAATTGGAGTTTTTTCTTTTAAAAAGGAAAGTTTTTCTTTTATTAAAAAAACTCCAGGGCCTTCCACAATTTTAAATTTTATAATAAATAAATTTATAATTTAAATATGAATATTGAAAAAAGATTAATTAAACATAAAGAGAGAAAAATTCAAGAGGGTGATTACATAATATATTGGATGAGTAGAGACCAAAGAGTTGACGATAATTTTTGTGTTATATATGGAATTGAACTTTCATTGAAATATAATAAAAAGTTTGGAGTTTTATTTAATATTTTCCCTTCTTTTCTTGATTCAACAATAAGGCAGTATGATTTTATGATAAAGGGACTTGTTGAGATTGAAAAGAAATTGAAAGATTTTGGTATTCCTTTTTTTCTTCTTTTTGGAGACCCTGCTATAAACATATTTAATTTCATTAAAGATAAAAAAGTTTCAATTTTAATTACAGATTTTTCACCATTAAAAATTTCAAAAGAGATGAAAAGAGATTTAAATGAAAAAATAGATATAACTTTTTATGAAATTGATACCCACAACATTATTCCTCCATGGATAACATCAGATAAAATGGAGTTTGGTGCGTTTACAATTAGAAAAAAGATAAAGAAACTATTAAATGAATTTCTTATTGAACTTCAGAAAATAAATTACAAAAAAGAAGAAGTTTTTAACAAAAATGATTGGGATAAGATTTATAAAAATTTAAAGGTTGATAAAAGAATCCCTCCTTCAAAATTTTTTAATCCAGGAGAGGTTGAGGCAAAAAAAGTTTTGAACTATTTTATAGAGAATAAATTGAATGAATATAAAACACTTAGAAATGACCCAAGTTTGAATTTTCAATCAAATTTATCACCGTATTTACATTTTGGAATGATTTCGCCCTTAAGAGTTGCACTTGAGGTTATTAAATCAAACAAAGATGATGAGAGCAAAGATGCATTTCTTGAAGAATTGATTGTAAGAAGAGAACTTGCAGAAAATTTCTGTTTTTACAATGAAAATTATGACAATCACCATGGAGTTCCTAACTGGGCAAGAAAGACACTTGAAGAACACTTAAAAGATGAAAGAGAATATGTTTATGATGTTTCTCAATTTGAAAAAGGAGAGACACATGACCTTCTTTGGAATGCTTGTCAGAAAGAGATGATAATAACTGGAAAAATGCATGGATATATGAGAATGTATTGGGCCAAAAAAATTTTAGAGTGGAGTAGAGATTATAAAGAAGCAATTAAAATTGCAATTTATCTTAATGATAAGTATGAATTAGATGGAAGAGACCCTAATGGTTATACTGGAATTTTATGGTCAATTGGTGGGTTACATGATAGGCCATTTCCAGAAAGAAAAATTTTTGGAAAAGTAAGATACATGTCAACAGAGGGCTTAAAGAAAAAGTTTAATATTCAAAAATATATAGAGAAAATTTCAACTCTTGAAAGGATTTCTTAACCTAAACTTTGGTTTTATAAAAAGATCTTTCTTAAGTTTTACTAAAACAATTATCAAATTTATTAAATAAATAATCAAAGACTCTTTTGGATAATCTCTTAAAACAAGTAGAAATAAAAGAGAAACAAATCCAAGAACAGAGCAAATTGCACTGTTATCTTGAATTGAACATGAAAGAAGAGTTGTTGCACCCATTAAAGTTGGACCCTCCCAAAGAGTTAGAGTAGTCCATAAGCCAAAAGAAGAAGCCATTGCTTTTCCACCTTTAAATTTTAAAAATGGAGAGAAAGCATGACCTAAAATTGGTGCAATTGAAAGAATTATAAAATAAAAACTATTTTGAGGATAAAGATTTTTAGCTATTATTGAGGGAATTAGACCCTTTGAATAATCAAGAAGAAGTGTTGGTATTCCAATTTTTGCTCCTCCAACCTTAAATGCATTCCATGTTCCTGGATTTCCATCTCCATATTTTCTTATATCTTTTCTAAAGAAAATTTTCGAAAGAATATAACCAAAAAGAATCGAACCATAAAAGAAAAATATTATAAATAAAAATATAGGGTTTTTTAAAAATCTAACTATACCTTCCATAATTTAATTATAATAAACTCTGTCTTGAAAATTGAATTTTTTTAAAATATAAATAAAATTGTAAACAATGTTTAATTATTTAATTAATCAACAATTAAATATTTTAGTTTTTTTCTTGATAATTTTTTTGAATTCTATTTTTAATCTCTTTAGAATTAAAAATTTAAAAAAAGTTGAAGATTTAAAAGAGAATTTCCCAAAAATTTCAATTTTAATTCCAGCAAGAAATGAAGAGAAAAATATTGAAAAGTGTGTGAGATCAATTCTTAACCAAAATTTAAAGAATTTTGAACTAATAGTTTTAAATGATGCCTCAGAAGACAATACTCTTGAAATTTTAAAGAGGATTCAAAATGAAGATTCAAGATTAAAAATAATAGATAATAAAACATTAAAAGAAGGATGGCTTGGAAAACCAAATGCTTGTCAAATTTTATACGAGAATTCAAGGGGGGATATACTTATTTTTTTAGATGCTGATACATTTCATAAAGAAAATTCAATTTCAAAAGGAATCTCTTTTCTTCTGAAAAATAATTTAGATTTTGTCTCAGTTTTTCCTCAGGAAATTGTGGATTCATTTTTTGAGAAAATTATAGTTCCTTTTATGAATTTTGCACTTATGGCTTTTTATCCTTTAATTCCATTTGCAAATGGACAATTTACCATATATAAAAGGGATGTTTTAGATAAAATTGGTGGATTTGAAAAAATAAAAGATGAGGTTCTTGATGATATAAAAATGGTTAATTTATTGAGAAAATTAAAATTTAAAATAAAAATTCTTTCAGGAAAAGATATTTCTTTTTGTAGAATGTATCATGATACTAAATCTCTTTTTATGGGTTTTATAAAAAGTTATTTTGCAATATTTGATTACCACTTTCTTTTATCAATCTTTGTCTTTACATATCTTATTTTTGCATTTTTTTATCCATACATTTTAATTTATTTAATAATTAAATATTCTTTTAATCAAATAAATTATCTGAATATGTTTTTAATTTTTATGCTTTCATATTCAATTTTTCTTTTAACCTACTTTAAATTTAAATATCCTCTTTTTTATTCAATTCTTTTCCAAATAACAATTTTAATAAACTCAATAATCGGTTATTTATCTATATTTTACACATTGACCAATAGAAGAGTTTGGAAGGGAAGATTAATTACAAAGAAAAAATTTAAATTAATTTAAATCATGTTATTATAAAGTAAACTATATGAAAATATAGTTTATAAAAAATAATTTTGGAGGATTTCTAATATGAAAAAATTTGTTAAATTTCTCTTAAGAATTTTAATTCCAATTATTATCATTCTTCTTATTTTAGGTTATTTTGGTTTTGTTCCATTTATTTCAGATATTATTGGAACAAATAAACCAAAAGATTTGGGTGTAAAATTTACAGAAAAAGATTTTGAATCTGCAAGAAGTAAAACTGGCGTAAATTATCAAACTTTAAAAGGAGATCTCAAACCTGAAGAGAGTTTAAAATATTCTGGAAAAAGAAATGTGAGAATGGAATTAGTCTCAAGCGAATTAACCGCACTAATTTACGAGAGAAAATGGAGATATTATCCAATGAAAAAGTGGACTGTTAGAATAAATGATGATGGAACTGTTGAAACATCAGGTCAAATTTTAACAAATAAACTGATGGATTGCCTTAAAGCATTTGGAATTTCACTTGAGACATCTTTAAATGAATATTATATAAAATATGGAGTTATTGGAAGCTTACAAAATCCTCAAATTGAGAGATTTTATTCACTTCTAAACCAAATTTCAAGATTTATAAAATCAAATCCATCATTTTATATCAAAGGAAAGGCAGAGGTTAAAAATAACAAAATAACTTTACTTGAAATACAATCAGTATATCTTGGAAAAGTAAATTTAACTTCAACTGTTAATAAATATATAGGTGAAATAAGAAGTTTTATTGAAGAAATTTTAAATAACACACCTGGTTTATATGTAACTTCACTAACATTTCAAGATATGAAATTAAAATTTGTTGGAACTCTTCCTGCAACTGAATCACACTTAGAGTGAAAGTTCAATAACTGTTTTCTTTTCAACATTAAACCACTCGACTTTTGCTCCAAAAGATTCAGAAATAAATCTTAAAAGAACAAAAGTTCTTCCTTCTTTTATCAATGTTAGAGCATCTAGAGTTATAATTTTATCATTTACTCTTGCTATTTTATTTCCAACTTGAAGAGTAATTCTTATGTTCGACTCTTAATAAATTCTTATTGTTCTTGTATCACTCTCCCATGTGACTTCAGCACCAAATGACTCTGAAATAAACCTTATTGACACACCTGTTCTACCGGGTGTAACAACAAAAGGAGCAATTTTAGTATTGTTTGGATCAATATAAACCTCTTTATCATTAATAAGCGCCTTTGCTTTATCAATCCATAGAGTAATCTTAAGTTTTTCTGGTTTACTTTCTGCCAAAATTAATGAGAGGGGAATTTTTTGAATTCTTCTATTTCCTGAATCACATATCTAAAGGAATCCCTCAAATGCAAAAATATCATTTGGTTCAAGAAACTTTCCTAAGTCAAAATTATAATTAATTTCAGTCGTTCTTAAAGAAGGGTATTTTGTTAATGGACCTCTAATTTCAACAAAATTTCTTATAAATTTCAATGCCTTGCCATCCCAATTAAAAATTTTTATATCACACGAATCTTTGTCAAGAATTAAAAGGTAATTTTCATACAAAAAATTGAAACAGGATTATAAAGATTTAAATTTTTACCTTCATATAGAAAATTATAATTTTTCTCATAAATCAATACTCTTTTGTTGCCATTATCAAGAATAAAAATATTTTCATCTTTATCAACAAAAATAGATTCTGGATAATCAAATTCATATAGACCCTTACCAAATTTACCAAATGTTTTTATAAAATCACCCTTACTTGAAAATATGACAATTCTATCATTGTGAGAATCAACAACATAAATTTTATTTTATAAACAAAAATATCTTGAGGAAATAATAATGAATCATTGTTTAAATTTCTGTTTTAAATCTAAAATTAAGATTTTTATCAAAAGATGCAACCTCTCCAATATATCCTGATAGAACATAAATATTCCCATTTTCATCTATTGATATTCCATTTGGATGTTCAAATGCATAATTTATTTTTTTAAAAAAATTTTTATTATTCTCAAAGAAAGAAATTGTACTATTCATGTTATCAACAACATAAATTTTTCCATTATATATTGAAATATCAATAGGTGAACTCAATCTTTTCTATCCAAAGGAAAATTCAAAATTAAAATTTTCATTAAAAACTTGAATTCTACTATCATTTGTATCAACAATATAAATTTTCTTGTCTTCGCCCAAGAAAATTGAATTAGGGTTCATGAATTTTCCATTTGCTTCACCATAATAACCAAATTCAGACCACTTGTTCGAATTTAAATCTAAAACTTAAATTGTATGACCAACAAAGTTAGATATATAAAGTTTATTTGAAGAGAGAGTTAATCCTGTAGGAAATATTAAATTGATGGTCCCCCTCCTTTTCCGATAATTTCAATATTCTGAAATTTAAATCCAAATAAAATTACAAAAAGACACAAAATTATTATTAAAAATCTTTTTCTCATTTAATCACTCCCTATGGAGATTTTTCAAGAGTCAATTCAAGTGTTTTTGTTTCTCCCTTTTTTATTGTTATTTCTGTTAAATAGTCTAAGTACCCTTCTAATCTTAAAATTATTTCATGTTTACCAGGTTTAACTTCGAATGTTCCATCACTTAATCCAATAAGAGTTTTGTCAATATAAACTTCAACACCTTTTGGTTTTGTTATTATTTTTAAATAAGATTTAGAAACTATTTTTTTTAAGTGTAACAGAAATGTTTTGTTCTTCATTCACAACTATATTTACCTCTTTTTCCCAATCTTCATAATCTTCGTGAGCTAATTTAACTTTATATTTGCCAGGAGTTATGTTTATTTCCATGGGTGATTTACCTTTGAATTCATTATCAATATAAATTTCACACTCATTAGGTTCGCTTTTTATTTTCAAAAATCCATATTTCGCTGATATTTTATCTTAAATTACCTAAAACCTCTTTATTTTCTGTTAAATTTAAATTAAGCAAATAATCTTCATAACCTGAAAGTTTTAGTTTTATTTTATGTTTCCAACTGAAATGTCATTTAATGTTTATGGTGTAACATATCCTGTGTCAATATCAACAATAAATATTTTTGCACCTTGTGGTTCTGATGATTATCAATAGGAATATTATTAAAAAAATTTTTTTTGGAGAGTAAATGTTGGTTTTGAAACTTTACTTTCAGAAACTTTAACTTCTCTTTTTAATTTAATATTTATAATTGTCCCTCTATCAGGAAGAACATCAACTAATAACTTCTTTTTTTCAAACCCCTCTTTTGAATTAAAATTTCATAATTTTTAGAAGGTAAATTTTTAATTAATGATGGCGAAAATCCTTTCTCTTCATTCTCAATTAAATTTTTTTGCTTTTTCTGGTTCTGTTTTTATAAAAATTTCACCAAAACCCTCTCTTAATATCTCTTTTTCTTTAAATTCAAATTTCTTTTTGATTAATTTTCAGCTTTTTACTAATTGAAGGTCTTTTATAAACTCTTCAGGAGTTTAGTATCTATCTTCTTTATTTTTTGACAAACTTTTTTTAATAATATAATCTAAATCTTTAAATTTTTCTGGTAAATCAAGAGGAGGTGGTTCTTTAGTTAAATGCATATTTATAATACCCTAAGGAGTATCAGAATCAAATGTAGGATTTCCACTTATTAATTGATAAAAAGTAACACCAACAGAGTAAATATCACTTCTTATATCAACTTCTTTCCCTTGTGCTTGCTCAGGTGAAATATAATATGGGGTTCCAAGTAGAGACCCTTCTTGAGTCATTGTGTGAGAAAACGAAACTCTTGCAATTCCAAAATCCATTACTTTAATAACCCTATCTTTATTTATCATAATATTTTGTGGTTTTATGTCCCTATGTGTCTCAACTCCATTTTCTTTTGCATATTGCATTGCTTTTATAATTTAAATAACAATATTTATTGCTTCAATTATTTCAAATTTTCCTCTCTCTTCAATTAATTGTGATAAAGTTTTACCCTCAACATACTCCATTACAATAAAATATCTATTATCATAAATTCCAAAATCTTTTACTTTTGTGATATTTTCATGATTCATTTTACTGACAATTTCTGCTTCTCTTAAAAATCTCTTTATATAATTTGGAATTGAGGTTAATTCATCTTTTAGAATTTTTACAGCAAAAACCTCATATGTTGATAGGTCTCTTGCAATATAAACTGTTGCCATCCACCCGCTTACAACTTTATCATAAATTTTATATCTTTCTTTATTAATATCTTGCATTATTTTTACCCTAGTGATTTAATTAAACATGAAACAACAGTCATATTGTCAAACTCGCCTTTTTGTTTACAAATTTTAATCAATTTTTCATATGACCTATCTATTCTTTCTTTGCTCATAATTTTGAAAATTTCTTCATCTGAAAGTAAATCATGTATTCCATCAGTTACAAGAATTACTCTATCATTATTTTTTAAATCAAATGTATAAATATCTTGTTCTATATTTTCTTTTATTCCAACTGCTTTTGTTATGATATTTTTTGGTATTAAATTTTCAATTTCATTTTCATCTGATAATCCTTTATCTATATTCTCTTGAAACAAAGAGTGGTCTTTTGTTAATCTGTAAATTTCACTTTCCCTTATTAAGTAAGTTCTTGAATCACCAATATTTATAATTTTCATATTTTTATCAAAAATAAAAACAGCATTAAATGTTGTGTCCATTCCTTTAAACTGAGGATTATTAATTGATTTTTCATAGATTTTTTAATTTAATTTTTTAAGAAAATTCCAAAAGGTTTTTATCTGAAAAAATTTTTTCAGGAGAGGGTTTTTTCTTCATCCCTTCTCCATGTTATTGCAAAATCTCCTTTTTGGTATAAAAAATCTTTTAAATAATCAACTGCTGAGGAGGAAGCAACTTCACCTGCCTTGTGCCCACCCATTCCATCACAAACAGATAAAACTATAAAATATTCATTTGAAACTATCAAAAATCTATCTTCATTACTTTCTCTAATATTTCCTATATCACTTTTTCCATATTTTAAAACTTTTCTATTCATTAGAGAATTTTAAAAACTAATATTGTATTTCCTATTTTTATCTCATCTCTATCATTTAATTCAAAACTTGTAATTTTCTCATTATTTACAAAAGTACCATTAGTTGAAGCAAGGTCATAAATAACAAATTTATCATCTTCAATTTTTATTTTTGAATGTTGTCTTGAAACTTTACTGTCATCTATAACAATTTCATTTGAACTGTATCTTCCTATATTTATAACCTTCTTTTTTAGAGGAAATGTTGCACCACCCTTCTTACCACTTTTAACAACCAAAATTGCAAGTGCACCTTCAACTCCTCCTTCTTCAATTACTGTTTCTTCATGCTTTTTAGAAACTTTTGATTCAGAAACATACGTTTCTCCGGTTTTTTCTACTCTTTTTTCTGGTATATACCCTTTTGGCTCAGCCCTTTTAATTGTTTCATAAATAGGTTTTCTTCTTCTGAGTAAAAAGATATAGAGTAATGCAATAACTAATGCTCCTATTATTATTCCACCTAAAATTAGAGGATAATTTGATCCCATCTTTATTCTTTCTTTTTCTTGAAGAACAATTGACAGAGTTCTTGCTCCTACAACTTTTGTTGCATAAATAACTGTTCCTGAAACCCAATATTCTTCTCCAACTTTTGGTACATCAGGTGTTGTTAAAATTGCAATTTCTCCTGTTTCATCTGCCAAATCATACCACCTAAGTTGAAGAGATGGTTGAGTACCATTAGCTGTAACTCTTCCTCTTACTGCAATAAAATGTTGGCCATAGTTTAATGGATTATTTT
>FMSI01006917.1_pt1 | contig 27458 bp, 22 predicted proteins | sample 1504471 | NCBI WGS metagenome assembly FMSI01 (sample SAMEA4475357, study PRJEB15587) | soil metagenome | biome: Soil; feature: Field | place: India | collected 2015-03-11 | depth 0 m
CTTGCAGAAGAAGGGCAAAAGCTAATCGATTGGGCAGAATCAAATATGCCCGTACTTATGCACCTTCGCGACATTTATAGCAAAACCAAACCATTTAAAGGATACAAAATTGCCGGGTGCCTACATGTCACAAAAGAAACTGCTGTTTTGATTCGTACTCTTGTAGCTTGTGGAGCAGAAGTTTCTTGGAGCGGATGTAATCCACTCTCAACCAACGACGCTGTTGCTGCAGCTCTTGCGAAGCAAAATATTTCTATTTTTGCTTGGCACGGTAATCTTGAAGACTTCTACTGGTGTATTGAAAGAACAATAGATATACCTCCTCATTTGACTTTGGATGATGGTTGCGATCTTATCAACACAGTTCACGAAAAATATCCAGAAATGGCGAAAACTTCTATTATTGGTGGAACGGAAGAAACGACAACTGGAGTACACAGACTTCGCTCACGACAAGAAGCTGGGAAACTACTTTATCCGGTTTTTGCTGTAAACGATACAGAAACCAAATGGGATTTCGACAATGTATATGGAACTGGTCAATCTACTCTTGATGGCATAATGCGTGCAACCTCGGTTCTAATTGCTGGGAAGACCGTTGTGGTTGCTGGACACGGGCATTGCGGTACTGGTGTAGCTAAACGAGCAAAGGGTCTTGGTGCAAACACAATAATAACAGAAGTAAAACCCACAGCAGCTATCAAGGCTTTGCTCGAGGGACATCAAGTAATGACAATGGATCAAGCAGCCGAAATTGGCGATATTTTTATTACAGCTACTGGGTGTAAGGATGTTATTCGCAAATGGCATTTTGAAAAAATGAAAGACGGTGCCATAGTTTGCAATACTGGCCATTACGATGTAGAAATCAACATTCCGGAGCTCGAAGAACTGTCGGTTTCCAAGAGACTAATTCGAGAAAATTGTGAAGAATATACACTAAAAAATGGTAAAAGAATATATTTGCTTGCTCAAGGTAGACTAATTAATTTAGCTGCAGCAGAAGGGCATCCATCGGAAGTAATGGATATGAGCTTCGCAAATCAATTTATGGCTTTACTACGTTTTGTTGAAGCCCACAAAGAAGGCAAAAAATTTCCAATCGAAGTTATGGATTTGCCCCCAGAGCAGGATGAATATATTGCTACTTTGAAATTAAAGTCCATGGGTGTAAGTATCGATAAGTTAACACCCGAACAAGAAAAATATATGAAAGACTATCTCGCTGGAACATGAAATTGCTTGTTTAAAACAATTTTGCTCTAGGTCTAAATATTTTATGAAATCGGCGTCTAACCCACCGCCGATTTTTCTATTCTAGGTCATTGATAATTGGAATTCTACCTGGAGTCCAAGGAGCACCAAATCTATCAAGCTCACTCTCAAGTCTGGGTATATCATTTTCAACGATATACCTAAGTCTAACGAGAATTAATGAAAGTTCTTCTTTAGCAATTGCAAAAGTTCTATGTTGGGTCTCGGTTGGCTCTTGAGTTGTAGCCCAGAGCCCCCAAAGAATGTAGTTCAACCTGTCAACAATCGATGGTGGCTGATTTTCATTTAAACGTGACAATGTTTTATTCCCATTTAGTTTCATATTCAAAGAGTCTAGCAATAGTTGTATATTTCGAATAAAGTTAAGAGTAGAATCAGCATAATTGAAAGACAATAAATAGGCATTTTTTATTGCTTTAATTTTGTTTGTGACTTCCTTCAAGAGTTGGTTCGATCCCATTATTTTATTTTGTAGTTTTGATACTTTTTTCCTAAAATTATCTAGGCGGGCAAAATCTTTCGGAGGCAAAGTCAGGTTGTTTAAAAGCTTACACTCAAATTCAACTGGCTGAGTTACAGCAGAAATTTTACCATCTATGCTTTTGAAGAGCTGAACTTTGTAGCGTCCAGGTACTACTGGCATACCTTGAGCTGTGTTAATATTCAAGGTATCGCTTACTGGGGATGTGTCTGGATATCGCAGGTCCCAAACAATTCTGTTAAAACCCTTTTTGGGATTTGCTGTTAAAGTCCGAATTGTATTACCCGATTCATCGAATATTTTAAAGATAAGTAAAGGCTTGTGTTCTAAATCTTCAGCAGTTAAATCCTCGAAACTAGGATATGAAATCGGTTTTCCTTCATCTTCTAGTTTTTTTTCAGATTCTTTTCTAATTTCTTTCTTTGTCTTATACTCTTCTCGCAAAAAGTAAGTAAAGACAGCTCCAAATGGAGGATTTTCAGCGCGCCAGAAAGAATTTCCCTGGTCTTCTTTTGCTCGTGACTCGTCCTGATTGTAAATCAAAGCCGGTTTTACTGGAAAAATAATAGCTTCCTTTTTTAAAATGGAGTCATTAAGGAAACGCATAAACGAGAAATCGTCTAAAATGTAAGCTCCTCGCCCAAAAGTTCCAACTATTAAGTCGTTTTCTCTTTTTTGGATTTCCAAGTCCCGAACTGCAATAGTTGGAAAATTGCCCTTAAGCTGAACCCATTCCTTGCCTTTGTTAGTCGTTGCAAATAAGCCAAATTCTGTACCAACAAATAATAAACTTGGGTCGACAAAATCTTCGGCCACAGTGTAAACTGAACCATTATCTGGCAAATTAGAACTAATTGAAGTCCAAGTTTTCCCAAAGTCGGTAGTCATCAAAACATATGGTTTAAAATCTGCATTCTTGTGGTTATCAAAAGAGGCATAAATGACATTTTTATTATGATTTGAAGCAAAGATATCGCTAACATAGGTTGTTTCTGGCACTGTAGGAAATTTATCAATTTTTACCCAAGTGTTGCCACCATTTGTTGTCAAATGTATTAAGCCATCGTCGGTGCCCACGATCAGAATATTTTCATCTAATGGCGATTCGGCAAAGGAAGTAATATTGCCATAGAATGATGTGGCAGCGTTTTTTGCTACTGCTTCAGGACTCCAAATCTTTCCCATAACAGGCAACTTATTTCTATCAATTTGTCTTGTCAAATCCGGACTAATTACTTTCCAACTTTGGCCACGGTCGTCACTTCTAAAGACTTTGTTTGCACAAATATAAATCCTTGTTTCGGAATGTTGACTTAAAAGCATCGGAGTATCCCAATTCCATCTTAGAGCTTCCTCTTTTTCGGGCTGGGGTTGGATATAATAAACTTCACCACTTTTTCTATCGTAACGAACTAGGTTTCCATATTGCCACATAGCATAAACAATGTTAGGATTTTTGGGGTCAATTTGAGCTTTGTAACCATCTCCACCAACAACGTGAAACCAGTCTTCGTTGGTAATACCACCGGTAGAATTGGTTCTCGAAGGAGCACCCCAAGTGTTATTATCTTGCGTGCCACCATAAACATAATAGAAAGGTTCAGAATTGTCGCAAGAAATTCGATAGAATTGCGCAGTTGGAATATTTGCAAAGAAACGCCAGGTGTTTCCATTGTCGAAAGTTTCGTAAAGACCACCATCTCCACCAACAAGGAAATGACTTGTATCGTCTGGATCTATCCAGACAACATGGTCATCGACGTGTCTGTTCTTGTGCGAAACAATTTTAAGTGTTTTTCCACCATCTTCTGTCACACGAAGGTAAGTATCAATAAAAAATACACGGTCTGGGTTTTTAGGATCGCAAAATACTTCGTGGTAATATTGAGCAGAACCAGAAAACCAAGAATTTCTCTTTTCCCATGAAGCCCCGCGGTCGGTAGATCTGTAAATACCACCTTTCCCTTCATTTCCTTCAATAATAGCGTAAATATAATCTGGATTTGCTGGAGAAATACCCAACCCAATTCTTCCAAGGTCACCACTAGGCAAACCATTTTGAAGCTTTTCCCAATTATCGCCACCATCGGTAGACTTGTAGATAGCAGCTTCTGGTCCTCCATTAATCAATGTCCATACATGTCTTCTTCTTTGATATGAGGCACAATAAAGAACATTTGGATCTCTTGGATCCATTACTAAATCTGTTACTCCAGTGTTTTCGCTAATTCTCAAAATCTGCCTCCAACTTTTACCACCATCAGTTGTTTTATACAATCCCCTATCTCCACCAGGGCCCCAAAGAGGACCTTGAGCAGCAACATACACAATATTTGAATTAGTTGGGCAGATAATTATTTTTCCAATGTGTTCTGATTGTTTCAATCCCATGTTTTTCCAAGTTTTGCCAGCATCGGTTGTTTTATAAACTCCATCACCCCAAGAAACGCTCCTTTGGCTATTGTTTTCACCGGTCCCAACCCAAACAATGTTTGGATTATTAATATCTATGGCAAGACATCCAACAGAAAAAGAACCGTATTTGTCAAAAACTGGGATAAAAGTTACACCGGAATTTGTAGTTTTCCAAACTCCCCCGGAAGCAACTCCAACGTAGTATTCTTTTTTGTTATAAGGATTTACTGCAATGTCGGATATTCTTCCCCCAAACACAGCAGGACCCAGCAAACGAAGTGAAATATTATCAAAATCGTACCTAGGTTTATTAATTTCAGTTTGTTCCTTTTTAGAAGTTGTTTTAGTTGCTTGACTTTGTAAAAAGAATAATGGAAAAAACAAAAAAATTGCAAAAAGAATTAGTCTTTTAATCATATTAAAACCTATAATTCCAATCAATAAAATAATTAATTTACTATTTTTCCGTTTATTTTTTTGCATTAGGCAGAGTTGAAAATTGGCTGGCAAGTTACCATTAAGAGCAAAGTTATCATTTTGGTATGGAACCATTGTGGCTGTAACACTCTTAGCGTATGGGTTTTATACCTATGTTTCTGTTTACAACGAGTTGCACAGAAATCTGGACGCCTCTATTTCAAAAGTTGTCAACTCGCTCGACATTGTTATCTCGCGAAATCAGGATAATATTAGAAATATCAAAAACCGGCAAAGCTGGAAGCTTAACTTGGACAAGTTCGCTCTCCTTCGAGAACTTGAAGAAATGCGATTTGTTGGTCCAATTCGACCCACAGTGCAAAGAGAAAAGCTAGTAGAAAAAGATTTGGGTGATATTTGGTCTGCTGTTTTCGAGCATATATTACTGAATCCAAAGAATTTTTATGTTCAAATTGCTGATACAAATAACAATATTATCTGGCGGTCACAGAATTTACAAAACGATACATTACCAACATTGCTTGGCTTTTCTACTGTCTCCCCAATAGACACAATTTACGTTCCGTCACGCACAAAAGACTCTGTTATACAGCTTTCTATGGAGATACCTAAGACAGTTCGAATTGATTCAATTCTTACTAAAACAAAAGTAATGAATACCGAAGTCCGTTTATTAGTGAAAAAAACTAATCAAGCGGTGATTTCAGTGGGCTACATACTCGATGATTTAGGTTCAACATTGCAAAAATTATTTACAATTCAAGCAATTGCCCTACCCTTCATCCTGCTCATTTCAATTGTAGGTGGTTGGATTATGTCTACAGTATCATTGAAGCCAATCGATATAATTGCTAAAACCGCAGATGAAATAACTGCAAAGAACTTGAGCCGACGCTTACCAGAAATTCCAACAAAGGATGAAATTGGACATTTAACAAAAACATTGAATAATATGATAGAACGATTAGAGGAATCATTCAATCAAGTAAAAAAATTTGCAGCCGACGCATCTCATGAACTTCGAACACCATTGACTATTTTACAAGGCGAATTGGAAATTGCATTGCATACCCAAAAAACACCAGAAGAATACGAAGAGTTGATAATAAGTGCTTTGGAAGAAGTAAGCCGCTTGTCGAACGTTGTGGACTCGATTCTTGAACTCTCCAGAGCCGAAACTGGACAAATTGCTATTAACTTGAAGATGGAAAATATTTCGAAGATAGCAGAAGAAGTTGCAGACGATATTGCTATCATAGCCGAACAAAAAAATATTCAAATTGAAAAAACAATAGAACCAAATGTAATTATACCCATAGATGCTATTAGAATTCATCAAGCACTTTTGAACCTGATGGACAATTCCACAAAATACACAAACGAAGGCGGTAAAATTAAACTATCATTGGAGAAAGACACCGAAGTTGTTAAATTGGTTGTAGAAGACAATGGAATTGGTATACCTAAAGAAGATTTAGATAATATTTTCAACCGCATGTATAGAGCAAATAAAGGAATTAAACCTGGAATTAAAGGTTATGGGCTTGGGTTATCAATAGTTAAATGGATTATAGAAGCTCACAATGGTACTATTGAAGTAGAGAGCGAGTTGAATAAATATACAAGATTTAGCGTAAAATTACCAATTAGCAACCAAATCGAAATAAGTTAATAAAAGTTTTTTCAAATTAAGGCAGAAGCTTTTTAAAATTTTGGTACCTTGTTTGAAAAAGATTATTTTCGGTTGGAGCTGGTAACTTATCTTCTTGAATTTTTTTGTTCAACTTATCAATTCTGTCCTGACTGAGCGGATGAGTTGAAAGCAAGACTTCCAAAAAAGAGCTCCCTTCGTTTTGCTTGACCTTATCGAAAAAGAAAATTAAAGAACCGGGATACCAAACAGTTGTTTTTAGGTACTGGTAAGCATATTCGTCGGCTTCGTATTCATCGTCTCGACTATTCTTTAGAAAAGCAAGCCCGACAAGCAAATTGGCTGCTATAGTTTCCAAGGTAGAAGGATTCTTGCCAAGCACGACATCCAACAAAAGCGAAACACCATAGGCTTTTGTTAATCTTTTTGTTGCGTGACGACGTTCGCAATGGGCAACTTCGTGGGCTAGTACTCCCGCAAGAGTTGCTTCATTGTCGAGAAATTTAAGTAAACCTGTATATACGTAGATTCGTCCCCCTGGTGTAGCAAAAGCATTTACAATATCGTTTCTATTGATAATGGTAACTTGATAATTAAATGTGTTTCGGTAGTTTACTTTTGGGGATGCAATTATTTGATTTACAATGTTTTGAACATAACTTGAAACATCTGGATTGTTCAGAACAGGGTATTCTTTGGGATTCCCGATAATTTCCTGATGCAGCTGGTTACCCAATTGAACATCATCTTGGGGTGAAAAAACATTTATTCCGTCGTCGCAAGAAAGCAAGGAAACAATCATTATAAAAAAAGCAAAAAAGCTAACTTTATTTTTTTTCGAAATCATAATTCTTTTGATATTAATTGACAAAACTTTAATTTAACAATTTATTAAGAAAGATATATGAATATTATGAAAGCTGCCATCATCGGTTTTGGGAAATTGGGAAATGCACTTTGCCAAAAGCTCCTTGAAAAGGGTAAACTTTCTTTAGTGGTTTCAAAACATCTTTTGGGAACAAAAGAAGCAGATATTTTTTCGAATTATGGAGTGAAAATTTTCAACAGCTTAAGCCAAATTTCAAATATTCCAGAAATTATTTTTATTACAACAACCGACTCAGAAATCCCAAACGTAACCTCTGAACTATCCTCTTCTTTTGCAAAATCTTTAAATGGAAAAATCATTATTCACTGTTCCGGAATAAATTCAGATGAGATTTTAAAAGAGTTGGAAAATTATGGTGCACTTACAGCCTCTGCCCACCCTTTACAAACATTTTATGAATATTCCCCGGATATCTTTGAGAATATTTTTTGGATAGTCCAAACAAAATATTTTGGGAGTATTTGTCCTATACTTGAAGAAATAGGTGGAATACCAATAAAAGTAAACTTCGATGAAAAAACTCGAGCCATTTATCACGCTTCTGCTGTTGTAGCTTCAAATTTTCTTAATTTGATTATTCTTTTTGCAAAGAAGCTAATTTCCGAAACAAAGTTGGAGCCTAATATTCTCCTGCCTTTAGTTGAGCGAACTCTTACTAACAATAAAATTAATTTCCAGGATTCTACATTTACCCCTTTGACTGGTCCAATTATTCGCTCCGATAAACTAACACTAACCAAACATACCGAAGGTATAAAAACTTTGCAACAAGATTTTCATGAAATATATTCAACCTTAGTACTTGCCATGTCTAAAATAGCATTGCTTAACAAAAATATTCCCAACAACAATTTTACAACATTTGAAAACATAAATTCAGATTTTTCCTAAAAAAGAATAAAAAGTCTTATTTTTGTATTTTTAGATTGATATCATGATAGGAATAGGAAAGTTGAAAACCTTCTATTACATACTTGCTGGGACATTTTTAGGCCTTGTAGCTTATGGGGCTTATATCTCGAAAGTTTTCTCCTACTTATCGGACGACCCGGCCGCTTGCATCAATTGTCATATTATGACACCACAATTTGCAACCTGGTTCCACAGCAGCCATCGCAAAAGCGCAACTTGCAATGACTGTCATGTCCCGCAAGACAATAAACTTAGAGCCCTTTGGTTCAAAATAAACGATGGAATAAGACATTCAACTCTTTTCACTGTTGCATCCTATCCACAAGTAATTAAGATTCGAGACGAAGGGGCAAAAGTTGTGCAAGAAAATTGTACACGCTGCCATTCAAATCAACTAAGCTTTGTTTCGATTTTTCAAAACACTGGGGGGCATTCTTCAAAAACATTTGGCAGGCAATGTTGGGATTGTCATCGTGAAGTTCCACATGGTAGAATCGCAAGCCAAGCATCAACACCTAATGCTATTGTTCCAATTGAAATGAACATCACACCATTGTGGATTAAAAAAGAACTTAATTTATTAAATAAAATGGATTAGTTATGGAAAACAAAAAAATCAAACCAGTCCATATTATCGTTTTCTTTGGTTCTATTATAATTGTCCTATTAGTTGCCATTCTTGTAACAACAATAATGGAACGGCGCGTCGAATCAATAGCAAGATTGCAAATGGTTAAACCCATTGCAGAATGGGAGCCCCGCAATGAGGTTTGGGGGGAAAATTTTCCAAGAGAATTCGAATCATATAGGCGGACACTCGACACTACATTCAGAAGTAAATATGGGGGATCAGGCCATATTGATCTATTAGAAGATTGCCCTGAATCGGTGATTATGTGGGCTGGCTATGGTTTTTCTAAAAGTTATGAGCAAGGGCGTGGACATGCTTGGGCCGTTTACGATTTACGAAAAAGCTTACGTACAGGAGGGATAAAAGAAAGTCCACAACCTGGAGCTTGCTGGTCCTGCAAAACAACAGACTTTCCACGCTTGGTAGCACAATTAGGTGCCGAGGCATTATACAAGAAAAAATGGATAGAAATGGGACACGAAATGGTAAATCCCATTGGTTGCCAAGATTGCCACGACCCTAAAACAATGAAACTTAGAATAACCAGACCAGCATTGATTGAAGCATTGCAAAGACGTGGTGTAAAATTGGAGAGTATTACACATCAGGAAATGCGGTCCTTGGTTTGTGCACAATGCCACGTTGAGTATTATTTCAAAGGAGAAGGGAAGTATTTAACTTTTCCTTGGGACAAAGGATTTGCAGCAGATTCAATGGAAAAATATTACGATGAACTCGACTTTGCAGACTGGACCCACAAGCTCAGTAAAGCCAAAATGCTCAAAGCTCAGCACCCAGATTACGAGTTGTATATGACTGGAATACATGCAAAACGAGGAGTTTCTTGTGCCGATTGTCATATGCCATATAGAGTTGAAGGGGGAGTAAAATATACTGACCATCATATTCGAAGCCCGCTTTCCAATATTGCAAATGCATGTCAGGTTTGCCATCGACAAAGCGAAGAAGAATTAATTCGAGATGTTTACGATCGCCAAGATAGGGTTCGCGAAGTGAGGCAAATTGCTGAAAAATCTATTGCCAAAGCTCATCTCGAAGCTGAAATTGCTTGGAAGAATGGTGCTAGCGAAAAGGATATGGAACCAATATTAAAATTAATCCGTTCTGCTCAGTGGCGTTGGGATTGGGTAGCAGCTGCAAACGGTATTGGGTTCCATGCTCCCGTTGAAGCCCTCCGAGTTTTAAGCACTTCTATCGAAAGAGCAGAAAAAGCAAGAGGACTGCTTTCAGTCCTATTTACAAAGCTTGGACTACAAGTTTATCCTTCGCTTCCAGACGTTTCTACCAAAGAAAAGGCTCAAAAATATATAGGGTTAGATTTGGAGGCCATGCAAAAAGATAAAGAAGAACTTCTTAGAACGATAATTCCCCAATGGGACGAAATAGCAAAGAAGCGCCAAGGCACCCTGTATCAATATATCGAAAAGTAACAAGATTAACACGATAAAAAGCATTCATTCATTGACAATTACTTCAAATAAACAAAAGGGGTACCATGCCCCTTTGTTTATTTAAAGATTAAGAAATTTGCCGTAAGCGATTAAATCAAAATTGCTTGGTCAACTTTTATTGCATCATAACCACGCATGAATGCTTCCTGATTCAAGGGTATAAGTTTATGATATCTCTCGGGTAAAATAGTTTCCAAACCTTTCCAAATTGATTCAATTTTTACAATATTTGTAATCTTAAGAAAAGCACCAAGCATAACCATATTGAGAACTTTAGTATTTTTCAACTCAACAGTAATTTCCCCAGCTGGAAGAGAGTATATATGAATATCTTTTCGAGTTGGAGGGGCCAAAGATGTGGTAGATTCGTAAATCAAATTGCCACCTGGTTTTACCGCCTTTTCGAATTTATTGATGGAAGGTTGATTCAAAGCAACAACAGTATCAAATTTGGAAATAATTGGGGAACTAATCATTTCGTCCGAAATTATAGTGATACAGTTTGCGGTTCCGCCACGCATCTCGGGTCCGTAAGAAGGCATCCAAGTTACTTCTTTGCCTTCGAAAATAGCTGCATTGCCAAGAATCATTCCCATAGTTAGAACACCTTGGCCACCAAAACCAGAAAAAACTGCTTCATGTGTCATTTTTTCACCTCTGGAACTTTAATATCACCTAATGGATAATAAGGAATAAGAACATTTTGGACAAATTTATTTGACTCGAGGGGAGTCATCTTCAAATTCGAAGGGCAATTGGAAACAATTTCAACTAAACAAAACCCCAAGCCCATTTTTTGATATTCCAATGCCCTTTGTAATGCTTTTTTTGTCTTTCTAACATTTTGAACTGTGTGTACCGACTGACGAGTAACGTAAACAACGCCGGGAAGAGGTGCAAGAAGCTCGCCAATTTTCATTGGCCAGCCCATTGTTTTTGGGTCGCGTCCATATGGAGAAGTTGTTGTAACCATTCCTTCGATAGTAGTAGGAGCCATTTGCCCACTAGTCATTCCATAAACAGCGTTGTTAATGAAGATAACCAAAATATTTTCGCCACGATTTGCAGCGTGTAGTGTTTCGTTCCCACCAATGGCTGCAAGGTCACCATCCCCTTGGTAAGTAAACACGTATTTATTTGGAAGCACACGTTTGATACCAGTGGCAACTGCACAAGCTCTACCATGGGCAGCTTGCTGCATATCCACATCCATGTATTGATAAGCAAAAACTGAGCAACCAACGGGAGCTACCCCAATAATATCGTGTTGTATACCCATTTCATCGACAACTTCCATAAATATCTTATGAACAGTACTGTGACCACAGCCAGGACAATAATGCATCTCAACATCAAGCAAAGCTTTAGGTCTTTTATAAACCAGATTTTCTGGTGCAATTATATTATCAACAATAACATAAGCACTTTCCACTGACATTTTTATTCTCCTTTTATAAACAACTTTTCAAAATTATCTAGGATCTCTTCTGGGGTAGGAATAACTCCACCCATTCTACCAAAAAATTCTACTCGTGTTTTACCACAAACGGAAAGTTTGACGTCTTCGACCATTTGTCCGGCATTCATTTCAATGTCGAGAATTCCCTTTACCCTAGCAGCAACCTCTTGAAAAATTATCTTAGGAAATGGGAATAATGTAATTGGTCTAATCCAGCCGATTTTGTACCCCTTTTGTCTTCCTAACTCCATTGCTTTAAGAGCAATACGTGAAACCAAGCCATAAGCAGTAAAAATGTATTCTGCATCTTCTATTCTTTTAGTTTGATATCGGACTTCTTCTTCTTCCATTCGTTTATATTTTGCTTGCAAACGAAGATTGATTTCCTCCATTTTTTCAGGTTCAATATGTAACGAAGTAATAACACGCCTTTCACCGTTTTTGGGTTTTCCGGTAGTTGCCCAAGGATATTCAACATCTACTCTAGGTTCCTTGGGTGGTAATTCAACTTTTTCCATCATTTGCCCAAGAGCACCATCTGAGAGGATCATTACTGGATTTCGATACTTGAATGCTAATTCGAAACCAAGTTTAACAAAGTCGGCCATTTCTTGAACATTATAAGGAGCTAAAACAAGTAAGCGATAGTCGCCGTGGCCACCGCCTTTCACAGATTGAAAATAATCACCTTGAGCTGGCTGAATCGTTCCAAGTCCTGGTCCCCCACGGTTAATATTAACAAGCAAGCAGGGAAGTTCAGCACTTGCAATATAGGAAAGGCCCTCTTGCATTAAACTAATACCGGGACTAGAGGAAGTGCTCATTGCTTTTTTGCCACACCCAGCAGCTCCATAAATCATATTAATTGCACCTATTTCGCTTTCAGCTTGAAGTACAACCATTCCAGAACGATTTGGTGCCTCGCGCGAAAGGTACTCAATCACTTCGGATTGTGGGGTAATTGGATAACCAAAATATGCATCAACACCAATTCGAATTGCTGCCTCGGCCAGAGCTTCATTTCCTTTCATTAACTTAATTTCTCCCATTATCATATCCTCCTTTATGCTGGTACTTCTTGTTTGGTTTTGTAAATCTTACGGTAAACAGTAATAACTGCATCAGGACAAATAATAGCACAATTAACGCAGCCAGTGCAATTGTCATTTACCTTAATAACATACTGATAACCTTTATGATTAAGAGATTTGCCCAAGGCAAGGGTATGTTCTGGACAAGCTTGAATGCAAAGTTCACAACCTTTGCACCTTTCAATGTCGATAATAATTTCTCCAATGACTTTTGCCATTTTTTCTCCGTAAACAATAAAAGAAAATGCAAATTAACATAACTTCAATTAATTAAAAAGAAAATAAAGAAAGATAAAGAAATTTTGTTGCAGAGTGTTGTTTTATTTAATAAATATATTTTGCAAGTTTTGAGTTCAATATTGAAAGTACCAACTTCCTAAAAATTGGCACTACTGTATAGCTAGCATAAATTGATGTTTTTGGTTGATCTAACAAAATTAAAATTAGCATTTTTGGTTTTTTTGCTGGAAGAAAACCAACAAAAGTATTAATGTAATTTGTTTTTGAGTAATTTCCATCCTCAAATTTTTGAGAAGTACCAGTTTTACCGGCAATTTCAATTCCTTGAATTTTGGTTGAAGTAGCTGTTCCTTGGTCAACGACCTTAACAAGTATTCTTTTAATCCTCTCAACAGTTTCCCTCTTAAACAAAGTATCATAAGTTAATTTAAATTGATCATTAAAAAGAATTTTTGGTTTTACTATGAGTCCATTGTTTGCTAAAGTAGAATAAGCAACTATTAATTGCAAAGGTGTCAGAAATAGACCATATCCGTAACCAAGGAACATTTGTTGGGTATAGTTTAGAGTATCTCCTTTTTTTACATATCCTTTCAATTCTCCTGGCAACCCAATTCCAGTTTTCTTACCAAAGCCAAGCCTTAGAAGGCCATTTTCGAGAATTTCCGGAGGCACCAAAGTAGCAATTTGAGCAAAAGCGATATTACTTGAATAAATTAAAGCATCAGCAAGCCCAAGCTTATTCTGAAACGGGTGCTCATCTGTGATCACAACGTCCCCATACACAAATTTACCGTTGTGACCATTGAAAAGTGAATTTTCATTTACAAAGCCTCGATCGTAAGCAATTGCTGCAATTAGAGGTTTTATTGTTGAGCCAGGTTCGAAAGCAAAGTTAGTGGCATAAAGCGCTAAATTTGGAATATCAATTTCGGCAAGATCATTAGGATCAAAATTGGGGTAATTTGCTAAAGCCAAAATCTCGCCATTTTCTGGGTTCATTGCAATAATGCATCCACCATTTGATCTTGTTTCTTTGACTCCTTCTTCAAGATAAAAGTTAGCCAACCTTTGTAGATTAATATCTATTGTTAACTTAATATCTTCGCCATTTTGTGCAGGTTGCGATGGAATCTCGAAATTTGGATGCAATCCACCCCGAGCATCTTTTGAATAGTAAACAAATCCATCTTTACCCCTTAAAATAGAGTCTAACGTGTATTCCAAGCCCGAAGCTCCAATATTATCAATGTTTGTAAACCCAATAAAATTGGATGCAGAATTTCCGTACAAATAAACCCTTTTGGGCTCGTCGAGGGGAATGTGCCCTGCAAACGAGAAAGTATCAAGGGCTGGAGAATACATTAAAAGTCCTCTTTTCAGCCAAACGAATCTTTTTGATGTATTGAGTATTGACTTTAATTTATCCGGGGTAATTCCTAATAATTGACCAAAAGAATAATAATAAAACCGAGAAAGCGAATCCTTTTGTACCAAGAATGGGTCAATAGCAAAAGACCTAGAAAGTACCGAGGAAGCAAGGAGTATTCCATTGCGGTCGTAGATTTCACCTCGTTTGGCTTTTACTTCCATTTTCTTAATATGCTGGACTTCCGCAAGTCTGCGGTATTTGTCGGAATGAATAATTTGAATGTAAAACAAACGTACTAAGACAATAGAGAACAAAAAAAGGAACAGGATAAATATCAAAGTTAATCTATTTTGGTTGCGTTCATCTAATCGGGTATTGATTTTGTTTTGGAGCATAAATAGCAAAATAAAATTAAAATATAAGGTATTAATTCCACTTTATGCTTTTTCGAGAAACTTAGAATTTAGTTCTTTTTGTAAAATTTCGAAAGCTTCCTCTGGGGAATCGGCAAAGGAAAAAATCTTAGTATCGTTTTTACCTATCATCCCCATTTCTTTTAAGTATTCGAAGTTAATTACTTTTTTCCAATACGCACTGCAATAAAGTATGATTAGCCGAGGCTTTTTCATTTTTCCAGTTTGACGCAAAGTGAGAATTTCCATCATTTCGTCAATCGTCCCGTAACCACCAGGAAACACAATCAAAACTTGGGCTGGATAAACTAGCCAGAACTTTCTCATGAAGAAGTAGTGAAATTCAAAATTCAATTCCTTGCTAATGTAAACATTTGGTTCCTGTTCGAAAGGAAGGCTAATATTCAAACCAATAGTTTTTACCCCAGCATCGTGGGCACCTTTGTTTGCTGCTTCCATAATACCAGGCCCGCCACCTGTGCAAATGTAGAAACGATTGCGAGGTGGAAATTTTTTGCTCCATTCTGCAACCATTTTGGATAAAGAATATGCATCGTTGTAAAATTTAGCCACCGTTTGAGTTTTTACTTCGAGCTCTCGAATCTTATTCATAATTCGATTTTTATCCTTTTCAGAGACAGTAGACATTTTCTTTTCCAAATCTTCAATTTCCTTTTGATATTGCTCTTTGGACTTAACCCTTGCTGAACCAAAGAAAATAATTGTCTTTTTTATACCATGCTTTTTAAAATGTTGGTCTGGATATAAGTATTCTGCGATAATTCGAATAATACGACCTTCGTTGCTATGAATGAATACTTTGTTGTCGTAAGCTTTTATAGGATGTTTTGGGTGAAGCTCTTCTTCGGTAAATTTGTTTTTTTTCATTTTAGCTTACTCCAAATTTAATTAATTGTTCAAAGTCGCTGAAATGATACTTGATTTCGCCTATTATCTGATAGTCTTCATGACCTTTCCCAGCAACAAGAATTATGTCGTTTTCCTTACTTAAGTTGTAGGCATGTTCGATAGCCTGTTCACGATCTTGAATTTGGAAAACTTTTTTCTTTTTATCGCTTGCTATGCCAGAAAAAATTTGATTCAGAATATCATCGGGGTTTTCGTTTCGGGGATTATCATTGGTTAGGACAACGAAATCCGATATTTCAGAAGCAATTTTGCCCATTATTGGTCTCTTGTGTGGATCTCGTTCTCCCCCACAGCCAAATACGCAAATCAGTTTACCATTAATATTATTTAAATTTAGGATTTCTTTACAGGTTTCTAAGGCTTTTTGCAAAGCATCGGGAGTATGTGCGTAATCTACAATACCAATTGCACCATTTTTAAGTCTTATTTTTTGCATCCTACCGTAAACGCCTCTGAAACTTGAAATAACTTTTTGAATTGTTTCTAAGTCTACTTCAAAGGCAAGAGCTAAAGTTGTCGATAATGCAAGATTTTCAATATTAAATCTACCAACTAACTTAGATTTAAGATGAATTCCGTTTACATCAGCTACACTTGAGTTAAATATTAAATCGAACTCTGAGGAATCTAAACCTAAATTTTCATTCAAAATTACAACATCCGAAATTGGATTCCTTCCCACTAAAATTACTTTTCCTGCCATTGTTCCATGAAGTACTTTCCCGACATATGGATCGTCGTTAAAACCAACTGCAATTGAATTTTCATTCAAGGATTTAAATAAAAGGGACTTTGCTTGGGCATATTCTTCCATAGTTTTGTGATAATCCAAATGATCTTGGGTTAAATTTGTAAATATCCCACCAGAGAAATTTATACCATAAACTCTATTTTGGTGGAGGCTATGAGAAGATACCTCGATAGCCACAAATTCAACACCGATATCATTTAATTCTTTCAAGATATTAAACAACTCGTAACTTTCTGGGGTAGTATTGTTCAAAGATTTCGAATAACCATCGGAAAAGGCACCAATTGTGCCAATCACACCTGATTTCTTTCCAGAAGTTTTCATAATTTCTTTCAGTAAATAAGTAACTGTAGTTTTTCCGTTGGTGCCAGTTACCCCAACTACACACATGTTTTTCGTTGGAAAGTCAAACCAAAAATTTGAGGTTTTAGCAAGGGCAATTCTCGAATTTTCTACAAGAAAATAAGTGCAATCTTTAGATAAATTATTTGGGAGTTGCTCACAAATGATATACTTTGCCCCACGATTCAAAGCATCTTCGATAAAGTAATGCCCATCGACTTTAGTTCCAGAAATTGCTACAAAAAGAGAATTTGGAATACATTTTGAAGAGTTGTAACAAACAGAAGAGATAAAGCCCTCGACATTGCCCAAAATCGTTTTTGGTTTTAATATTGAAACAAGATCTTTAATGTCTTTCATAACCTTCATAAAAATAGTCAAATGCAAATAATTTTTACCTACTTTTCTTTCTCCATTTTCCAAACGATGAAACTAACCAGAGCATCACCTCCAACGTTGGGAATAGTTCGTAGCATATCAAGAATTCGGTCCACTCCTAAAATAAGCCCAATACCTTGGGGTGGAATACCAACAGATTGAAGAACCATAATCAACATTATGATACCTACACCGGGAACTGGTGCAGTTCCGATTGCAGAGAACATCGAAGTTAAAAGTATAGTGGACATTTGGGCAAAATTTAAATCAAGTCCATAAAATTGTGCAATAAAAACTGCTGCAACGCATTGATATAATGCTGTTCCATTCATATTTATAGTTGCACCAAGTGGTAATACGAAGCTTGCTATTTTGTTAGGTACTTTTAAATTTTCTTCGACACATTGAAAAGTAACTGGAAGAGTTGCAGCACTCGAACTTGTGGTGAAAGCAACAAGAAAAGCTTCTCGCATCCCTTTGAAAAAAACTAATGGATTTGTTTTTGCGAATGTCCAAATCAAAATAGAATAAACAAGTACAAAATGCAAGAAAAGTCCGAGTATAACTGCAGACATATAAAAGCCAAGCGTGGATAAAATCGAAACACCAAATTCAGATACAGCAACTGAAATTAAAGCAAAAACACCAAAAGGTGCAACCCAAAGAACTACTTTTACCATTCGAATAAAGATTTGAGAGATTCCATCGAAAAAATTAACTATCAACTTACTTTTTTCCTGTTCAAGAAATGTTAATCCAATTCCTGTGAATATTGCAAAGAAAATGATTGGCAACATTTCCCCTTGGCTCATAGCTTTAAAAGGATTGGAGGGAACAATATTAACAAGGAACTCAAAAAAATCGAACTTTTTTGTCTGCATTTTTTCTTGCAATGCGGACTGGTCGACAAACTCGATTTGACTTTTGGCCTCGGGGGAAATCTTCTTACCTGGCTGAATCACGTTAACGGTAATTAATCCAATTACAACCGCAAATGATGTGGTAACGAAATAAAAAGTAAGAGTACGAAATCCTATTCTACTAAGAGTTTTAATATTACCAAGGCTTGAAATTCCAACAATCATTGAAGAAATAACAAGAGGAATAGCAAGAAAGCTAAGAAGTCGAAGGAAAAGCGAACCAATTGGGGAAAAGAACTTAAGGGGGGACTCATCACCCCTTAGTTTCAAAATGTTTGTATACCTTTTTCCATCGAAGTAAACAGCTTGAACATTCTGGGCTTCCTTCTGATAAAATCCTATCAAGCTGACTTTGGTTTTGAAATATACTGTATCGAAGCCGACTGGGCTTTTTACAATTAACATAGCTTTGTCAAAATATGGTATTTTAATAGCCTGCTGCTTGCTATCCTCTCCAACAACAACTACTATTGCCTTTTCATCAGCTTTGAAAATTATACCAGCAATAATGCCAAGTAAAAAGGCAAAAATTATCCAATGGTGTATTTTGAGTTTCACTTTCCCAAAATTAAAATTACAAAATTAGTGAAATATCAATCGAAATGAAATAAATCAAGCCACTTCCAATGGTTCTATTATTGTAATACCAATGACCTTATTGTTTTCATTTACATAATCTGAAATAACCTTGTCCAAAATAACTTTTTTGTGTTTGGACGATGCATGCAAAAGTTTTGGCTTTTGGTTTTCAATGAAACATATACCAACGTGACTGTAATCCAAACCTTTTTTGCTTGTAGCAAAGAAAATGATACTTCCATTTTTCAGTTTACTCTCTATGTTTTTTATTCGGTCTTTTGGAATTACAAAATGTGTTCGATTATTTATTTCAAGTTCTATCTTTCGAATCTTGGAAATTAAAGAAGTATCTTTTAGTAAAGCCTTGTAAATATTTGGGTTTTCAGACATAAAGTTTAGATTGAAGCTAAAAATTTCTCCACCAAGGGTTGAAGTTATTTCCCTGACCACTCCTTTCTTAATATTGTCGTAAATCCAGTCTGCTGAATAATGCAATCGAGAAGAGTAATCAGTTATTTTTCCGTTTCTATAACGAGTAAAAGTAACTTCGTCTATCAAATCTTTGAAAGTAAATTTTTGTTTTTTTATAATTCTGGCTAAACAAAGGGATACCTCGAAAAAAGTTACGCAATCGAAGCCATCGAAAGTCACAACGCATCGTTCCTCGAGCCCAGTATCTAGAGTACCGGTTATATAAGCAAAGCCAATGAATTCAAGGGCAATTTTACAAATAAGTTCGGAAATTGGAATTTCGGCCCATTGATTGGTATTTGCTTTTTCCATAATTTTTGAAAAAACAGAATTATCGGCCGAAGTTTGGGGAAAAAGCCGGCTACCAAAAGTAAAAAACAAAATCGACAAAGAAACAAAATCCCGCCTATTCATTTAAGTCCTTGTTTTAAGTAGAACTATTATGCCAAAGATAAAGAAAGCAATGTTGGCAATCCAACCGCCAAGGGCAGGGTGAAAGTTTGTTGTATAAACAAGTATTTGTCCGATTTCTGTAAAAAAAAGATAAAGGAAAGAAAATGTCATAGCAGAAGCAATCTGCAAAGCAATACCACCACGGCGTTTTAAAGAAGCAAAAGGTACAGCAAAAAAAACAAGTATTAAAGATGAAAAGGGAAAAGCATATCCGGCATAGTACTTAATCATTTGTCGGCGTACATTTTTCCCACCTTGCGAAAGCAAGCTAAGATATTCGCGAAGTTCATCGAAAGTCATTTCCTCAGTTTTTTTTTGAAGCTTCATCAATTGGTCATGTTGGATTTTTAGGTTTACCCGAATTGAGTCCTCTAATTTTAGGTTCCGATTTTCAAAATCACGAACAATGACGTTATACAAAACCCAAGACCGAAGATTGGGATCCCAACGAAAATTCTTTGCCTCGATTCGTTTAAATATTCTTGGTTTTTTTGAAGAAGTGAAATCCTCGACAAATATATACTGACCACGAAGTTCGTCGGGGTCGTAATATTGAAACGAAACATTACGAGTTGGCTCATCGCGAAAGAAAAAATTATAAACGGAACGAGTTTCGAATTCCTTTTTTAGGTATTTTCTTTCTATCGCAAACCGTTTTTCGTTAGAACGAGGAACAATCCAACCGTTGAAATATAAAAGACTTAAACTTAAAAATGTGTTCAAAATAAGATATGGGATAATAAGTTGATATAAGCTAAAACCGCCAGATTTCAATGCAGTAATTTCATTCAAAGTGGAAAGCCGACCCAGTGAAAACAATATCCCAATCAAAACTGAAATTGGGGTTACTAATCGAATAACTTCAGGGGTGAAGTGAAGATAATATCTAAAAATTATTTCTGACGTAGCTTTGGTATCCAAAAACTCGTCTAAACTTTCAATCATATTAACAATAAGAAATACCGAAGTTAAAGCAACAACAGAAAAGATAAAAATCTGAAGATAAAGTCGAATTATGTATCTATAAGCAATCATGGTAAAAACTTGAAAAAACAAAATTAAACAAAGATGATTAAAATAGACTTAGTTTTTAATTTTGCTTTTTGTTGGCACAAATTTTGAGATAAGTTTTAGATTTGAATGACAAAAAAGAAATTTATGCAAAAAAAATATGAGTACACGATTATCGGAATCGATGGTGGGGGAACGCGAACAAGGGCAATTTTAAAACGAGGAAATGAAATACTATCGCAAACAACGGCTGGAACAACTCGTGTTGGTTCAGTCGGTGTGGGTGAATCTTGCGAACGCTTGTTAACAATCATTTTGGACCTATGCGACCAAGCAGAAATGGACACAAACGAAATTGATATTGTAGTAATTGGACTTGCGGGAGTTTGGCTGGAAGAAGAAAAGCAACGGTCGACACACTTGTTAAAAACGCTTGCACGAACACAAAATATACCTCTAAACGATATTATAATCACAAGCGACGCCGAAATTGCAATCGAAGGTGCATTTAACGGAGGGAATGGTATTGTACTTATTGCTGGTACCGGCTCGATTGCAATTGGAAAAACAGGCAAAGATAAGTTCTATCGTTGCGGAGGATGGGGTATTGAACTTGACGACGAAGGTAGTGGGGCTTGGATTGGGCGCGAAGGGCTCACAGCTGTGGTTCGTGCTTTGGACGGTCGAGGCAAACCAACAATTTTAACCGACATGCTTGCCGATTTTAATCCACTAATAGACATAAAAAATCCGAGAACTATTGTCAAAGCTTATGCCGAAAAAACCTTTGAATATCAAATGCTTACACCTACAGTAATGCGATGTGCAGAACTTGGGGACCCAATTTGCATGGACATTATTAATCGCTCATCACATCACTTAATAGAACTCTTGGTGGCTCTATTTCCATACTTCAAAACAAAACAAGTACAAGTGGCTCTTGTTGGCGGTATTGTCGAGTCCAAAAGTCTTCTTGGAAGAAAATTAATTGAAGAAGTTACCAAGGACCAAAGGTTTAAAATAACAGATCCAATAGGAACCCCATTAGATGGCGCAATTTTAATAGGGAACCGAACTTTAAACGCACAGGAATGAGAGGATTTGAATTTTGGTGAAAAAAATCCACTTATTTTCTCATAAATGTCTTTAATCTAAGCTTAAAAAGATGTTTAATTAATTTATTACAACCCTTACCTTTTTGAAGCAGTCCGAAGCGAAATCGTAGTTTATGAATGTTTTTACTAAATTTGAAATTACCTTCGGATTGGATTTATGAACGAAATTGAATTATTCAACGAAATTTCTTTGCTTACAACAGAACAAAACAATAACATGACAAAGGGAATTGATATCGCTTCAACTGAAGAAATTCTTAAAATGATAAATGAAGAGGACAAAATTGTTCCTTATGCTGTAGAAAAAGAAATTCCAAACATATCTCGAGCAGTAGACTTGATTGTTGAATCATTCAAGCAAGGGGGAAGATTATTTTATATTGGTGCTGGTACAAGCGGTAGGCTGGGAATAGTTGACGCAGTAGAATGCGTACCAACTTTTGGTACTCCCCCAGAAATGGTTCAAGGAATAATTGCTGGGGGAAAAGATGCAGTCTTTCGTGCAAAAGAAGGGGCAGAAGACAATATAGAAAATGGAAGGAAGGTAATTGAGGAATACCAAATTAAACCACCCGATGTAGTGGTCGGTATAGCGGCTTCTGGAAGAACTCCGTTTGTCAAAGCAGCAATCTTAGAAGCTAAAAATAGAGGAATTAAAACCATTTTTATAGCAACCTCCCCAGTTGAAAAGGTAAAAGAGCTTGGGGTAGATGCAGATATTTACATTTGCCCTGTTGTTGGTCCAGAAGTAATTGCTGGTTCGACAAGAATGAAAAGCGGTACTGCACAAAAACTTGTTTTGAATATGCTTTCGACTGCTTCAATGATTAAATTAGGTAAAACTTACGAAAACATCATGGTAGACTTGCAACTGACAAACAACAAGCTGCGCGAGAGGGCAAAAAAAATAATAATGGAGTTATGTAACGTAGATTACCAAACTGCTCAAAAGACTTTATCCGATGCAGATGGAAAAGTAAAAGTAGCTCTTATTATCTTGCTTGGAAAAGTAAGTAAGGCAGAAGCAATTAAATTATTGGAAGAATCCAACGGTTTTGTAAAAATAGCAATTAATAAAGCCAAGGGAAAAAATGCACCCAATTGTTGAAGTAAAAAATTTATCTGTTGTTTACGATAAAAGGACAATTCTTCAAGATATTAATTTTGAGATTTTCCCAGGCGAAATCTTTGTAATTGTTGGTGGAAGCGGTTGCGGAAAAAGTACACTTCTTAGACAAATAATTGGCTTAGAGACTCCAACTAATGGGGAAATATTAATAGACGGACAAAATTTAACAAAAGCAAAAGATAAAGAGCGAAATGCTATTTTGAGAAAATTTGGGATACTTTTCCAATCAAGTGGTTTGTTCACTTCGATGACAATATACGAAAACATCGAACTAGCATTAAAAGCACATACGAAACTATCTGATGAGCGAATCGAGCAAATTGTTCGATTCAAATTAAATTTAGTTCAACTCGATGGTTATGAATATTTTTTTCCATCGCAACTAAGTGGTGGAATGAAAAAGCGAGCAGCAATAGCCCGAGCATTAGCGCTTGATCCACCGATTCTTTGCTTTGATGAACCATCTTCTGGATTGGACCCTGTGACTTCTGCTTCGCTCGACGAACTAATAATTAATCTAAACAAACTGCTTGGAATAACAATGATCGTTGTCACCCACGACCTTTCCAGTATTATGAGAATTAGTCATCGAGTTGTAATGTTGGACAAATCGACAAAAACAATAATTGCAACGGGAAAACCAACGGAATTAGCAAATAAGAAAGATAATATTCTCGTTTATAATTTTTTCAATAGATTACCTGAATAACATGAAAGCAAAAGTCATTTTCTTGCTTTTTATATCGATAATTATTTTTTCCTGTCAGAAAGAAAAATTTTCCTCCTCTGAAAAAAAATTTATGAAAACCTACAAAGAGATACTTTTAGCACGCTACACAATTGAGGACTCTGCGAAAGCAAACAAGAGGGTTATGGAAATTTTGCGGCAAAACGGCTTTACTTTTCGCGAATTTCTTGATTTTTCATGGGAATTGCGAACGAAAGATTCAAAAAAATTTTCCGAGATGATTGACTCAATTAAAAATGAAGCAGCAAAAGAAGTTGTTGAAACAAAAAAGAAAGAATTTCAAGCACGATAACCCTTGATAAATTCTTCAGTTTTCATCTTCTTTTTGCCTTCCATTTGTACTTCCAAAGGAATTATGAAGCCATTGGCACAAGGGAACAGCAATTTTTTGCCATTTACAATTGGTATGCCTAATTGTTCATTGTGGGTGTTGATTTCAAAATTGCAGCGATAAATTTTGAACCTTTTACCCATAATCAAAGTCCAAGCCCCAGGCGAAGGCGAGACTCCGTGGATAAAATTGCGTAAAGAAATACAATCCTTAGTCCAATCGATTTGGCATTGCTCGGGGAAAATTTTTGGTGCTTTAGTAAATAAACTCTCGTCTTGGCTTTGAAGGGAATAATTACCCAAAAGAAGTAATTTACAAGTTTCCACAGCAATGTCTCCAGCAAGGGGTGCCAAGAAATCGTGCAGATCTCCTGCTGTAAATCCTTCGGGGATTGGATATTTCCACTGAAGAATAATGTTGCCAGCGTCCACTTCTTCCTGCAGAATAAAAGTCGTTAATCCAGTTTCCTTCTCACCGTTAATTATTTGCCAATTAATTGGAGCTGGCCCGCGGTATTTAGGCAACAAGCTTGGGTGAACATTAAAACTGGCTATTTTCGCTGATTTAAAGACTTCTGGTGGTAGAATTTTGAAAGCAACAACTACTATTATGTCTGGGGAAAATTCTTGGATTTGCTTGTAAAATAAAGGATTTTTGATTTTTTCTGGTTGCAGTATGGGCAAATTCAATTCAGTAGATTTGATTTTTACAGGAGAGGGTACTGGATTTAAGCCTCTACCAGCAGGTTTGTCGGGATTTGTTACAACCAATGCAACTCCATATTCTTCATTAAGTTTCTCGAGAGTTGGAACAGCAAACTCTGGTGTTCCCATAAACACAATTCTTTTGTCTACCTTATTCATATCTCTTTTTTTTATAAAAAAATCATATTTTGCAAAAATATAGAAAACATTAATAAAAATCGAGGAAAAGATGGGTAAGCAGGCACCAAAGAAGCAAACAGCAAAGAAACAAATTATACCACCAAAATACCAAGATCTTTTGGCAATCTTGACGATGGTTGTACTTTTGTTTGCCTTTTTCTGGGGAGCAATATTTGGAGGTGGTTTTATTGATTTCGACAATCTCTCATCGCTAGCGTTTAGGCCATTTATTGAACAAGCAAGTAAAGTAGGGAACTTCCCTCTTTGGATACCTCTTATTTTTAGCGGTATGCCCGCCTATGCATCTTTGTTAGTCACTGGAAACCGAACTTGGGACATTATAGCACAATTGTTTACAAACATTTCTGTGGGATTTGGTGGCATATTCGGAAGCGACGTTGCTCGTGTACTATTCTTTTATATACTCTATGGAATTGGCATTTACTGGTTGCTTAGATACAAAAACTTTGAACGTACAGTAGGACTATTTTCTGCTTTTGCAGCAATATTTTCTACCTATGTAATAACGTGGATTATGATCGGACACAATACAAAACCAATTGTTTTGGCAATGTTTCCCTATACTTTCTTGTTTTTCGAAAAGTTAAAAGAAAAGTTTTCTTTCCTTAACCTTGGGTTGCTAATTATAGCATTTTCAGTTATGTTCATTGGCAACCATTTGCAAATGATTTTTTACGGGGGGCTGGCACTCGCAATTTATGTCATCTATGACCTTATTGCTGGAATAGTTAAAAAGGAAAATGTAATTCCTCGTATAAGAGCGGGAATTTTAGTTGTTTTTTCACTAGTTCTTGCCTTTTTAATGTCCGCCGATAGATACTTTTCAACTTTTGAATATGCTCCCTATTCTGTTCGCGGCTCAGCACCAATAGTCAAACTCCAAATGGATAAAACTCAAAAATCAGATAAAAGCGATTACGAATATGCAACAATGTGGTCGTATCATCCAAAAGAATTAATTACATTCTTTGTTCCAAGTTACTTTGGATTTGGTGTTAGAGAATACCGAGAGGGAAAGGTTTCCACCTACTGGGGAACTAAAGAATCCGAAGACTCCCCACCATATATGGGTATTATTGTTCTTGCTCTTGCTATCATAGGTTTAATACATTTTCGCAAGAATGTGTTTATACAATCTTTGATTGTAATTTCTTTAATTGGAATTTTCCTTTCTTTTGGTAAAAATGTGCCTTTTATTTACAATTTATTCTACAATTATTTTCCATCGTTTAGTAAGTTCCGAGCTCCGTCGATGGCATTAGTTTTACTCCACTTCACAATTCCGATTTTAGCAGCTTTTGGATTTAAAGCATTAAGAGAAATGCGACAAAAGCCAAATCAATTCAAAAAATTTACTACTTGGCTTATCATTATTCCACTCGCTTTCTTACTTATTGCTTTCTTCTTCTCTGCTTTTATGAAGACAAGCTACATTACCGCTGCAGGAAGCTCGGAAACATTCCAATCCTATGGAAAAGCATACGGAAACGAAATTGTAATGGAACTTCAAGAATTCGTTTGGTCCAAAACAATACAGGACCTTTATATAAATGCCTTGTTTTTAGTCGCTTTTGGTATTTTCTCGGCTTTGTATATACAAAACAAGTTGCAATACATCACGCTTATAACTATAAGTGGAATAATCACTATTATCGACTTATTTAGAATAGATACTGAACGAATGGAATATTCAAAAGAGCAAGACGCTACAGCAGTTTTTGAATCAAGAAAAGACATTTACGACTTCATTAAACGAGATACTGGAATTTATAGGATTGCCGATTTTTCCGCAAATCCAGCTAATCTAACTGCTTATTATTTGGTTGAAAATATTAACGGCTATCACGCCGCAAAACTACGTGTTTATCAAGATTTATTAGATGTTGCAAACATGGAAGGAATGGAAGGATCGACATCGCAGTTGTACAATCCATTCTTGTGGAATTTGCTGAATGTAAAATACTTAGTTTTTACACGGAAACTTGAAGGAGTTGAACCAATTTACCAAGGAGCCAACTTTCAAGCATATGTTTACCCAAACTTTGGTTATTACCCTCGAGCATTCTTTGTTAAGAGTATAGTTGTGGAAAAACCAATCGAAATCTTGAATCATCTAAAGCAAGGGGACTTCAATCCTACTAATACATTATATGTGGAACAACCAATAAACATATCTGACCTTGGCTACGATACGACCAGCAAAGTAAATTTCCTGGAAAAAAGGAACGAATACATCAAAATAGAAACAGAATCAAATGTAAAATCCATCCTTTTCATTTCAGAAATTTATTACCCCTATTGGAAAGCTTATATCGATGGAAAGGAAACCACAATTATTAAGGCGAATTATGCTTTTCGTGGAATTATTGTTCCACCAGGAAAGCACACAATAGAGATGAAATACCATTCCCCTGGCTTCGAAAAAGGCAAGAATTTATCCTTATTTGCAAATATTTTAACAATAATAATTCTTGGTCTTGGGATTTACTCTAATGTCAGAAAAAAGAAAAGCCATTGAAATTAGCAAAATACATATTTGAATTATAATTTGAATGTAATTTTTTTAAAAATGTACCGTGTAGAATTGCTTGTGCAGAAGGCGGGAGTCGAACCCGCACGGGTTTTCAAGCCCACTGGATTTTGAGTCCAGCGCGTC
>FMSI01052950.1_pt1 | contig 27436 bp, 23 predicted proteins | sample 1504471 | NCBI WGS metagenome assembly FMSI01 (sample SAMEA4475357, study PRJEB15587) | soil metagenome | biome: Soil; feature: Field | place: India | collected 2015-03-11 | depth 0 m
ATTTGCTGATAAAAACAATAATAAAGAATTTGAGTATGGTATTGAAAACTTTGGAATTTGTTCTCAGCCTTTTGTAGTAGACAACGATTTTGTTGATACAGTGTTTATTTTTCTTTCCCCGCCAAGGGACGAAATACCACCAATTTTGATAGATGCAAACGCAATAGGCTTAAAAACAATAAAATTAACTTTTAGTGAGCCGATTCAATTGAGTGATTATTCTTACTCAAATATGTTTGAAATCAAAGACACTATCTCCAAAACTTCTTTCTATCCAATTTATGCCCTGATTGATAAAAGTAATCCAAATAACATATTTGCTTTCTTCCAAGAAGAACTCCGAGAGTCTATCTATAGTATTAATTTCTTAACTCCGAACTTAATAAGTGATACTTCTGGAAACATCTTGCAAATGGACAAAATTATTTTTTTCCGAGGTTCGAAATCAATTGATATTTTCCAACCTCAAATTTTTGAAAAACAAATCTTCCTTCCCAATTTAAAAGATAGTATTTTATTAACTTTCTCTGTACCTTTGGATACTACTAAAACTCATTTATCTATTCAAAGCATAAATGTTGAACAAAAAGATACAACTAATGTGAATTACAAATTTGTGGATTTAAATAAAATATTTCTTTCAATACCAAATCTGAAATGGAGAAATTCATACTCAATAATAATTAAGGCAGATACAATCTTTGATTTCACTGGAAGGAAAGCATTCAATTTTAAACACTTAACTACACTTAGAATTGATGAAGAGACAAAATATGGAAGTATCAGAGGACTTTTACTTGCTAAACTTGATACAAGTTTTGGTAAACCTATGCTTATAGCTATAAGCAATAAAAGGAGATTCTATTGCGAAATAGTTAACAATACATGGAAGTTTGAACAAATTCCAGAAGATGATTACAAGCTTGTTGCATTTTACGACTCAAACAAAAATGGTGTGTATGATTTTGGAACATATAAGCCATTTCAATTTTCGGAAAAAATCATTAAGTTTTTCCCTAAAATTTCTGTTAAAAAGGGTTGGACTGTAGAAGAAATTAGGTTTTAACTATGGTTACTTTGGAAATAAGGAAAACACTTAATAAACGATTACAAAACCTTAGGGAAACATATACAGACAATCTAGATAAAGTTAGAAAAAGCTTCGAAGATGAACCTATACACGATTTAAGAGTATCTATAAGGCGAATTCTAGCATTTATGTCTTTTATGAATGAAATGTGTGGTAAAGAAATTAACCCTGAATTATTTTCCGATTTGAAGAAAAAAATTAAAAGATTCAACAAATTAAGAGATGCACAAGTCCAGCTAAATTTTTTAATCAACAACTTAAAAAAATATCCAGAACTTTTGGACTTTATTTGCAATCTAAAAAGAAAAGAAAAAAAGCAAGTAGAAATACTAAAATCATTCATTTTTCAAAGTGAGTTTAATCTTAGCGGAGAAATTTTTTTCTATCAAAACAATTTAAAGACGCTCGAATGTTTAGAATTATTAACAATCAGAGACATTGGAAAAATTGCATATAAATCCCTTTTCGAGGTAAAAAATGCTTTGGAAAGTATCAAATATGGCGAATATGATACTTATCACAAAGTTCGGCTAAAGATTAAGAAGTTTCGATACATAATTGAGACAATCGAGCAAATTATTCAAAGCCCCAAGGAAAAACTAAAATCAATTCAAGAATTACAAACTCTACTCGGAGACATTCAAGATTTAACCGTTCTTTTAGCTTTACTTGATAAGTTTTGCCAAAAAAAACAATTAAATGTGTCTATTTTTCTTAACTTTGTTGAGTTTATTAAACAAAAAAGAGAAGAAAAAGAAAAAGATTTTTGGGAAAATGTAAAAATTCTTGAATTTTGGGACAATTACTTATTGAGTTTTTAGTATTTTTTTTATTTGTTAAACTTTATAGAATTTTTATGCAAAAGATAGATTTACCACGAGGTCATTTCGTTGAAATCAAAGATAGGATGATGAACCTTTTGGCTAAAGAGAACAACTTCGTCTCGAATTCATGCAATTTTTGTTCACTAATTTTTTACAATTTTGATTCAATAAGTTGGGCTGGATTTTATTTTATATCAAATGGAAACTTGGTACTTGGTCCCTACCAAGGGAAAATTGCATGTGTCCGAATCCCAATTAATGAAGGTGTTTGTGGTTCTACTGTAAGATCTAGAAAACCAATTATAGTTCCGGATGTCCATAAATTCCCAGGGTATATACCTTGCGACCCTACTGCCAACTCCGAGATGGTTGTCCCTGTGTTTTATAAGGGAAAAGTCATTGGTGTCTTTGATTTAGATAGCCCAATTTATAATCGATTTAATGAAAGTGAATCTAAATTTATTTCCGAGTTGCTGGATATTTTAGTAAGCAAATCCCGAGTTGAGCCATTTATCCAATATTATGAAACTCATAACTAGCCTTTTTTTCTTGTGGCTTACTATACAAATTTACGCTCAAATTTATATCAACGAGATTTTTCCTGCTCCTAATACAAACCAATCAGAATGGCTGGAAATCATTAATACAAGTAGCTCCGAGCTTACATTTAATGGTTTATTAATTACAAATAGAAATTCTTCAATAAAAATACCAGAAACAATATCTATTCCAGCAAACTCTTATTTAATTATTTTAGATGACACAATAGGTTTTTCACAATTCATTACTTGTAAATCCTTGATTTACAAGCTGCCTACTTTTCACAATGATTGGGATTTTGTTACTATACGAAAAATCGACTCGTCTATTGTAGACAGTATTTATTATAATTCAAAGTTTGTAAAGAGAGGTTTTTCCATAGAAAGATATGATTGGAGCGAACCGGGCTATCACTTAAACAATTTAAATATTTCAGAGGATAAATTCGGACACACGATTTGCAAGCCTAATAGCAAGCATATAAATGATTTTGAACTGGCTCATAGTCTTTTTTTTAATGAAGGGAAATGTACCCTAACATTGCAAAATAAGGGAAGATTATCGATCGACAGTCTATTGGTTGAAATTGAAATTCGTTATATAAATGAGCAACAAGAAAAAACAAAAACAATCCCTACTAGAGTGAGTTTTAATCTTAAGAAAAAGGATTCGGTTTTTTTTGAATTTCAAATCAATACTTTATTCGACGATGAAGAGGTTGATATTCTGAAGGAAATTCAAATTATTTTAACTTACGATTCAATTAAAACCAGGACTAAAAGATTAATTACTAGCAACCTTACTCTACCTAAACCTTTTACAGGGTTATTAGTAAACGAATTTCTTTTTGATGCTTACTCGGGTTGCGGGGAATTCATCGAACTCGCCAATTCCACTCATGATACAATAGACATCAGCACTTGGAAGATTGTTAACAGTTCAGATAAGATTATAGTCTTTATTTCGAATGAGAATAAATCTCTGGAAATTCCACCTGGTAATTACTTTGTTGTATTTTGGGATTCCACTTTCTACAATTGTTTTGAAGAATTAAGGGGAAAAGAAAATTTCTACTATTTCAAAGGTAGTTTTTCTTTGCGTAATACTGGTGACCAAATAATCTTAATAAACAAAATTGGAGTAACACAAGATTCATTATCTTATTATCCAGAATGGCATAAGGGTAAATTAACGAGCTACAAGCAAAAAAGCCTGGAAAAGCAAATCCCAGTTCAGGCTTCATTCGCATCGGAGAATTGGTTTACCAGCGTTGACCAAAGAGGAGCTACACCTGGTGAAATAAACAGTGTCTCTTACAAACAGGATAATAAAATTTCTTTGACCATCGAACCAAATCCCTTTTCACCACTCACCAACTCAAAATCCCAAGCGATCATTTCTTACATTCTTCCATATAAACAAGCAAGAATCAACGTTAAGATTTATTCATTGAATGGTATAGAAATATATACTTTGGCAAACAATTTAATTTCCTCCTCTGCGGGTGAAATTATTTGGAAGGGGGAAACGAATTTTGGTGATAAAGTAGCTCCAGGAGGTTATGTTATTCATTTTGAAGCAATTGATATTATAAATGGAGAAGTATCAACTAAGAAAACAACTATTGGTGTCGGTTGGTAAGAAATCAATAAATTAACTTTAGTGATTGTTTTTGTTTATTTTGTTAGTTTCTTCTTTTGAAGCTAAATCTGCATTTATTTCGCGTGTAATATTTGTTATTTCAGAATGTATTTGATTTTGAGCTTCCCTTACTTTTCGAACTCCACGCGAAATTAATCGAGATAGCTCGGGAATCTTTTCAGGACCGAAAAGAATAACTATTGCAAGGATAATTAGTAGAAGCTCACCGCCTCCAACATCGAACATAGCTATTCTATTTTTTTCTCAGCAGACTTTTTAGTTTCAGATTCCAAATCATCGTTGCTTGTAGCTTTTTTGAACTCTTTAAGACCTTGACCTAACCCTCGCATCAACTCGGGAATTTTTCGCCCCCCAAAAATTAATAGGATAATAATCCCGATTAAAAGTAATTCTGGAACACCAAGATTAAACATCAAACCTCCATTTATCTAAGCAAAAAGTTCACTATAGAATTAAAAACAAATTTTCCATCACATCCACCCAAAATTGGATCACAATATCTTTCGGGATGCGGCATCATACCTAATACATTTCTATATTTATTAACAATTCCAGCAATGTTATTTATCGAACCATTGGGATTAGAGATGTTATCCACATTTCCCTCACGATTACAATACTGAAATACAATCTGCTCATTGTCTTCAAGTTCTCTTATAACGTCTTCATTAGCATAATAATTTCCTTCGAAATGAGCAATAGGTATCCTTAAAACACTACCCTTTTGGATTAACGATGTAAAAGGTGTATTATTGCTAACAACTTTTAAATAAACATCCTTACAAATAAATCTTAGGGAAATGTTTTTCAGCAAACAGCCTGGTAACAATCCTGATTCAGTTAATATTTGAAAGCCGTTGCAAATACCAAGAACGAGTCCACCCTTGGTTGCAAATTTGACAACTTCATTCATAATTGGAGAAAAGCGAGCGATAGCACCAGTTCTTAAATAATCTCCGTAAGAAAAACCACCAGGTAATATTACACAATCTACCTCCGAAGGAATGCTGGTATCCTTATGCCAAAGAAAGAGGACCTCATAACCAAGGTTATGTTTTAATGCATAATATGCATCGTGGTCACAATTAGAACCCGGGAAGACCACAACTCCAAACTTCATATCTACCTTTCAGAATTTTCAATTTCAATTGAATATGTTTCTATATTTGGATTATGTAAAAGTTTATCCACGGCAGAGTAAGCAATTTCCTTTGCCTGTTCAATAGAGTCAGATTCGACTTTAAATGTAATGAATTTTCCAATTCTTATGTTCGATATTGTTTCAAAGCCGAGTGTTTTTAGCGAGTTTTCAACAGTTTTACCTTGAACATCCAAAATTTCTTTTTTTAACATTACTTTTACTTTTGCAAAAAAAGTGGGCATAAGATTCCTTTATAAATTTTTTCTATAAAATAATTTTAAATAATAATGCCTAATATAGCTACCAATAATGTAAAAAACAAAAAAAGGAAAGATAAACATACCTTTGAAAATAAAAGAAAGCACAATTGCAATAGCAAAAATCGAAGTTATGTAGGGATGTTGTTTAAAGTATTTAATACTTGGTCGCGGAGCATTATAGAATTTTATTGTAGAAATCATCGATAAAGAAGATAAAATTGTAACACTGAAAATCAAATAGGTTTTAACCTCCTGTGCAAAAATATCTCTAAGATGATAAAAAATTAAATAAGAAACAATAAAAAATGCTGACGCAGGAATAGCAAGACCAGTAAAAAATTTTTTATCTTGATAAGCATTTGTTTGAACATTGAATCGGGCTAACCTTAAAACTCCGCAAATCAAGGGCAACGAAGAAAGAATCAAACCCAAGTCTCCAAACTGAAAAAAATAAATTTTATAAAGCATAAACGAAGGTACAACCCCGAAAGAAACTACATCAGACAACGAATCGAGTTGAACACCAAATTCGCTTGCACTTTGAACTAACCTTGCAGTGATACCATCTATCAAATCAAAAATTGCTGCTAAAAGCACAAACAACGCACCAAGAAGGAATTCTCCTCTCGAGACATAGATCAATGCAACAAATCCAGAAAAAAGATTTGCTAACGTTAAAGAATTTGGTACTATTGACCGAGTAAACCGAATCATTGTTAATTATTAAATATTGGGAAACTCATATTCTTTTTGCAAGCGAGCGATAATTGTCTCGCCACCTCGGACCTTGTCCCAAACTTTTACAAATATTCTTGAATTTGTTGGTAAAAAAACATCCATCCGGGACCCAAATTTCATCATTCCAATTTTGTCTCCAGCGTTTATGTTGTCCCCTTCTTTAATTACACAAACTACCCTGCGAGCAAGGATACCAGCGATTTGTTTGAATGCAATTGAACCAAACTCATTCTTAACACAAATAAAAGTATGTTCATTTTCTTCGGAAGCTTTGGGATGATAAGCAACAAGTTTTTTCCCTGGAAAATAATGAAAATAAAAAACACTTCCAGTGATTGGGGAACGATTTACATGAACATCCAAAGGGCTAAGGAAAATAGATACTTGAATGACTTTCTGTTTGAGAATGGCCTGCTCTACCTCTTTAATTTCAATAACTTTGCCATCCGCTGGTGCAAGGACAATCGAACTATCCTCTATTGCTAAAAGCGGGATATTTCTTCTTGGATCTCGAAAAAACCAAAAGGAAAAAAACAAGATGAAAATTCCCAAGATCCAAAATAAAAAAACCACAACGGAAGGAAAATTAAATATTAAAGGCAAAACAAGAAATAAAATTGCAATTGCTAAACCAAAGAAAAAATTGTCTAAACCGAACTTACAAATTTTCATTTCACAAGCCAATGAAAAATTTGATTAAACAATTATTATAAATATTAATCATTTTCATAATTTGCAAAACTTAAATTTTAAAATTAAAAAATTTGTTTAAATCAATATTATAGGAGAAACTATGAAATTTACAGTATCATTGAAAGAATTAAACCAAGCACTCCAAAAAGTAACACCCGCATTACCTAAAAAATCTACTCTTACAGTTCTGGAGCATTTTTATTTTATTCTCAAAGGTGACTTATTACAAGTTGTAGCTTCCGACCAAAAAATAACTATTATGCATCAAATCGTTGTCAATCCTCATGAAGATGGAAAAGTATTGGTTCCCGGTAAAAGAATTACAGATATAATTAAGGCATTGGAAGAAAGCGAGGAATTTACTTTTTCCTCGGATAACGAAAACTTTGGAATTACAATTAAAACAGCAGTCGGAAAGTATTCTATGAAAGGACTCGATCCTCTTGAATACTTGACTCTGCCGGAATTATTCCAATCCGAAAAGCCAGACCTGTCAAAATTAATCAACCCAATTGATGAAGAAACAAAAAAGAAAGCTGCCCTTATTTCAATGAAAGATATTACCTGGGCTTCGGAAAGAACTTATTTTTGTGTATCCTTAGACGATTTCAAACCCGCAATGACAGGGGTCTTGTTTCAATTTCAAGGTAACAAAGCAAATTTCGTCTCCACAGATGGTTTCAGATTAACTAAAGCAACTGTTCTCTCAAATGAGCATAATGTGTTTCCAGAAAACCTCAATGTTATTATTCCTGCTCGAACTATGGAAATGCTAAGGAAAGCCGACGACGATGTAATTATTTCTTTTATCGAACAGAATGAAAAAATTACACACACTCGTTTCGATATCGGTAACACTGTCATCATTACTCGTGTTATCGACGAAAGTTTCCCAAAATATGAAAACGTAATACCCAACGAAAACCCATACATACTAAAAGTTAACAAAAAGGAAGTTGTTCCAGCTTTGAAAAGAGTAAGTCTTTTTGCAAGCCAAGTACAAAAACTTGTTAAGTTTGAAATTTTTAATGATTCAATAACCTTGACAGCAGAGGACCCTGAAGCTGGTACTCAAGCACAAGAAACCATACACTGCGAAAGCAACACCGCAAGTTATTTAGTCGGATTCAACTTTGAATTATTCTTAGAAGCAATTCAAAATATGGAAGTCGAAGGAGAAAATGATTCAGTTTATATTGAAATGTCTGGTCCAACAAAACCTGCTGTTTTTAAACCAATTAACGATGGAGAAAGACTTCTGATGCTTCTGATGCCGATGAAAATCTGACAATATGTTCATCAAACATATTTCATTAGAAAATATTAGAAATCATATTAGTAGTAAAATCCATCTTGAACCAAACATTAATATCCTGTTTGGGCCCAATGGATCTGGAAAGACAAGTGTACTCGAAGCTATTTCTATTGCAACTTTCTCCAGAAGTTTCGCAACCAAATTCGACCAAAATATCGTTAGAAATGGTGAAAAACACTATGCAATTGAAATTCTCGCTGTTTCCGACAAGGAAGTCCCATTTACCATCCATGTTATATATCAATTGAACAAAGGTAAAGAAATTCGTGATTCATCTGGACAGATTATTTCAAGCCAAGAACTAATTGGTACAATTCCAATCGTAGTGCTTTCCCCCGATATGAAAGACATTGTTTTCGGATCGCCTTCATCACGTAGGGATTTTGTCGACAAAGTCCTATCACAAACAGAAAACCAATATCTAAAAAAACTTATTGAGTACAAAAGAATAGTAAAACAAAGGAACAAACTCCTTTGGGAAATTATGAATGGAAATAGGAATGAAATTGCATTACTACCAATTTGGAATCATAAGTTAATTGAAAACGCATCCTTTATTATAAAAAAAAGAATGATTTTTACAAAAGAATTCTCACCCCTTTTTGCAAAAAGTTTTGATATTGTTACAAATGGAAAAGAACAAATTGAATTTAATTACTCTCCTTTTATTTCGACTGGATTAACCAATCTAGAAACTCTCCCACGTTTGGAAGAAAAAGATTCAATTATCTCATTTCTAAATGAACAACTTGAAAGAGTTTCTAAAAAAGAAATTGAACGTGGAACGACTCTTTTGGGCCCACATAAAGATGATTTTTTTATTAAACTTAATAATTCTGTTGCAAGCGATGTTGCATCCCAAGGTCAAAGCAAATCTATCCTAATTGCACTTAAATATGCCGAAATTAACTTTCTACAAAAAACAAAAGAAACAAATCCCATTGTCTTATTTGATGACATTTTTTCTGAATTGGACTTGGATAGAGTTTATCAAGTCCTAAATTTAATGAGCAATGTCAAGGTACAATTACTTGTTACAATGACGGGGATAAACCTAATTAAAGATATTATTCCTAATTTTGAAACCTATGGGATATTCAAAGTTGAAAATGGTTGTGTAACAAAGATGTTTTAATTTCCATAAACGAAAGGTGAATAATGAAAAAGGAAACAAAAAAAGTTCTAGTTACAGGTGCTTGTGGTCAAATTGGAACGGAATTAACCATTGCACTTAGAAATATTTACGGCAATGATAATGTTCTTGCTTCGGACATTGCAGAACCACAGAAAAATTCCCCAATTGAAAATGGTCTTTTTGAAAAACTTGATGTCACAAATTCCGAACAACTTGAAAAAATAATCTTAAAGCATGACATCGATACCATTGTACATCTTGCTGCTATTCTTTCGGTTGTTGGAGAAAGCGATCCGGAACGCTGTTGGGATATCAATATTGGAGGAACTTTAAATGTATTTAATCTTGGGGTGAAACATCAATTAGCCAAAGTTTTTGTTCCAAGTTCAATTGCTGTTTGGGGCCCAGGTGTACCTAAGATTGCACCACAAGATAGCGTTTTAAAACCAAAAACTATGTATGGCTTAACCAAAGTAACAATTGAGCTACTTGGTGATTATTATTTTAGGAAATATGGGTTAGATTGTCGGGGGTTAAGATATCCTGGAATTATTTCTGCTGAAACCTTGCCCGGTGGAGGAACAACAGACTATGCTGTCGAGATATTTTACAAAGCAGTAACAAACGAAAAGTTTGTTTGTTTTGTTAATGAAAACACTCGCCTTCCAATGATGTATATGCCAGATTGCTTGAAAGCTGCTATCGACTTACTAAATGCACCTATTGATAAACTTACCCACCATTGCGATTACAATGTTGGGTCTATGAGTTTTGATGTTAAATCGCTAACTGAAGAAATTCGAAAATACTATCCTAATTTTGAAATAGAATATAGACCAGATTACCGACAAGAAATTGCAGATTCTTGGCCCGACGACGTCGACGATTCTGTAGCTCGACAAGATTGGGGATGGCAACCAGAGTATGACATGCCAAAAATGGTTTATGATATGATTCGTATCCTAAAAGCAAAACTTAAACCAAGCAAAGAAGTTGTTGAGAAAATATCTTAAATCATTCAGGCACATTAAATTAACTAGATTCGGTTAATTTTTGTATTAATTTATTACACAACTAAAAGTTTGATTTATTAAATCTTCTAAATAAAAGATTTTATAATAAGATTAAAATCTTTTGCAAACAAATAATATGAATTGGTAAACAAAAAAGAACAATAAAAGTTTTACTTAACGAATATAATTTCTTAATATAAAAATAAGAAATCCCTTTAGCAAACCCTTTGCTTATTACGAAAATATTTGGCAATTTGCGAATTTTACAATTTAATTTTCCACATTTTGAGGTGTAATATGGGATTAACAAAACGACCATTTGCAGAGCCTTACAAAATCAAAATGGTAGAACCTGTAAAAATAACAACACGAGAGTTTCGCCTTGAAAAAATCAAGGAAGCTGGTTACAACACTTTTTTGTTACATTCAGAAGACGTTTACATTGATTTACTTACTGACAGTGGTACTAACGCAATGAGTGATTATCAGTGGGCTGGTATGATGCTTGGGGACGAAGCCTATGCTGGCTCAAAAAACTTTTACTATTTAGAGGCAAATGTTCAAAAATATTATGGATACAAATATGTAGTTCCAACACACCAAGGACGTGGAGCAGAACATTTGCTATCTAAAACACTTATCAAACCCGGAGATTTTATTCCAGGAAATATGTACTTTACTACAACTCGACTCCATCAAGAATTAGCTGGCGGTACGTTTGTCGATGTAATAATTGATGAAGCACACGACCCAACTGTTTGGCATCCTTTCAAAGGAAACATTGACCTTCAAAAATTTGAAAATCTGATTAAAAAAGTTGGAGCAGAAAAGGTACCTTACATAACGATCGGTGCACCTGTAAATATGGCTGGGGGACAACCAGTCTCCATGGAAAATATGAAACAAGTAAGCGAAATTGCCCATAAATATGGAGTAAAAGTAGTTCTCGACGCAACCAGAGCAGTTGAAAATGCTTATTTTATTCAGCAACGAGAACCCAATTATCAAAATAAAAGCGTTGCTGAAATACTCTACGAATTTTGTTCCTATTCTGACGCATGTACAATGAGCGGTAAGAAAGACTTATATGTTAACATAGGTGGATTTGTAGCATGCAACGACCCCAATTTATTTGAAGAGCTAAGGAACTTAGTTGTTGTCTACGAAGGTCTTCATACATATGGTGGTTTGGCTGGACGTGACCTCGAAGCAATGGCCCGGGGAATCGAAGAAGCTGTAAAAGACGAAAATATTGCTTTCCGGGTAAAGCAAGTTGAATATCTTGGAAATTTACTTTTAGAGGAAAATATCCCTATCGTTGTACCAATAGGAGGGCACGCAATTTTTTTAGATGCGAAAAGATTCTATCCAAACATACCTCAATATGAGTTTCCAGCGCAAAGGCTTGCAGCTGATATTTATGTTGAGTCCGGTGTTCGTACAATGGAACGGGGAATTGTCTCCGCTGGTCGTAACAAGGTTACAGGTGACCATAACTATCCTAAATTAGAATTGGTAAGAATTACTATTCCAAGGCGAGTTTATACTCAAGCACATCTTGATGTTGTTGCTTGGTCTATAATGGAACTTTATCAACAAAGAGAAAAAGCAAAAGGCCTGAAAATGGTATTTGAACCCAAATATTTAAGATTCTTCCAAGCAAGGTTCGAACCTATAGAATAAAGAACTAATAATCTAACTTGAAATCGAATTTTCTTAAAAATTAACAATTTAATGGTTTAAAAATTGTATGGACAGGGTTTAAACCCTGTCCTTTTTTATTTTTGTTTTTAAAATTCTTAGCTTTACAAAAATTAATACATTGCGTATGTAAAATAAGTTAATTTTTGTCGTGTTTTTTAACAAAAAAATTCCTTAATAAACCTATAGCATTTTTTCGTTCTTCGAAGGTAAAAATACCAAAGAGAAATGGAATGAAGCAGAAAGAAATTAACCCAACAAGCCGAACTACAAACTTTAATTCGGAGGTAAAATCGTAAGTGTAATAATAAAAAAGACTAAAAAAGGTGAATGTAATAACAATCAGCTTAATAATTTTGGTCCAGTTGTAAATTATTGGGTAAACCTTTTGGGAATAATAGTATATGACTAAAGCAGATAAAAGATAAGCAAACAAGTTTGCCCAAGCGGACCCACGATACCCAAAAAAAGGAATTAAAAGGAAATTCAACAAAATGTTCGCAATTGCGGATATGCCTACTGCAACAGGTAAATATTTTGTTTGCTTGCGTATGTTTATACCAGCGGTAAAATTAATATAGAACCCATTAAAAATAAAGCCAAGCATTACAATTGGAACAATATCCAAACCTTCCCAATATGATGGTTCAATAAAATGCCCGCCAAAGAATGGTAAACGAATAATGTATTCAATAAAGAATGCGTTTGCTAAAAAAATAAATCCTGAAAAAAAAACAAAATATTTAAAAATTCTTGCAAAAAGTTCCTTTGCATCAGAACTTTCAAAATGTGTTAAATAAAATGGGCGCCAAGCATAATCGTACATGGCAACAAACAACATCATTGGGATAGCAAGGCGATAATTTACCATATATATACCAACTTGCTGAGCATTGGCCAAGTATTTCAAAATTGGCCTATCGACAAGTTGGAGAAAAATTCCAGAGAAAGTAGCTGGAACTGTTGGCAAACCGAACCTTAGCATATCGGCAAACAACCTTGATTCCCATCTAAACAAAAATAACTTTGCAACTATTGGAATAAATATTAAAACACCAATTATGTTTGCAATCAATTGAGCATAAAACACACCTTTTATTCCTATTTTAAGGATAACAACAAAATAAATATTCAAACCAACAGCAATGATGATTAAGGAAAATCTAATCAAAGAAAACTTTACTACCTTTCGAGTCATTCGCAAAAAAGCATAAGGAACAACCATCAAACTATCAGTAAATGGGACAAGTATAGCTAATTTAACAATAAGATGTTTCTCTGGTAAGTTTGTCAACAAATCAGAAAACCTGTTGGAAAAAATTAATGAAAGAATGGTAAACAGCAAAGCTGAAAGAGCAATTGTTAAATAAGAATATGTAAAAGCAAGTTTACTTTGTTCAAGATTATCCTTTGAATAAAACCTAAAAAAAGCAGCATCCATACCCAATGCATAAAGAACATTTACAAATGCAATTATGGCAAAGAAATTACCAACATCCCCGACTTCTTCGACTGTTAGGAAATTTGTATAGAAAGGTGTAAGCAAAAATGTTAGAAACCTTCCAATAAGAATGAAAATTCCATATATAAAGGTATCACCTGCTAAACTTAATAATCTGCTTTTCATTAATTAAAAAACGAATTCGAGCAAAATTAGAAAAATTATTTACAAAAGTAGACAAAGATGAAATGCGAAATATAAAAATTCTGCTTCATTTGTTAATTTAATATTTCATTAAATTTTAGGTGAATAATGACCCTGGAGGAATTAGGAAATGAAATATACAAAGTTTCTCGATTAACCGGTGAATTCAGGCTGCGTTCTGGAATTAAAAGCAATGAATACTTCGACAAGTATCAATTTGAATGCCGACCAGAATTGTTAAAAGAAATATCTGCACATTTAATTAATTTATTGCCAGTTGAATTTGACTTACTTGCGGGCCTTGAAATCGGCGGAATACCACTTGCAACTGCACTTTCTTTAGAGGTTGGTAAACCAATGGTACTTGTTAGAAAAAAAGCTAAAGACTATGGAACAATGAAACTTTCCGAAGGTCCTGATATAACTAATATGAACTTGGTTGTTGTAGAAGATGTAGTAACCAGTGGTGGTCAAGTCTTAAAAAGTATAGAGGATTTGAGAAAGCTGGGAGGTAATTGTAATGTATCCATTTGTGTTATCGACAGAGAACAAGGAGGAAAAGAAAATCTCAGAAAAATTGGAGTCGAGCTAAGGTCTCTTTTCACAATGAGCGAATTAAAAAGGATTGCTCAGAATAACAGTTAACATAATCCAAGGAAGAAATTATTTGGCATAAGATTTGCTAAATTAATCTTGAATACTAAATTTAGACTTATGAAGCAAATAATAATTTCTTTAGCATTTTTCTTAATTGGTTTCTTATCATATGCTCAAGAGATTGTCCTTTTGAGAACAGACGTAGATACTTCCCGCAAAAGTTTTGTAACAGCAACGTATAATTTTTCTTTCAAAGTAAAATTACTTAATGTCCAAAATTGTACATCCGTTTCGTTTGTTCTTCGCCACAATCAAACAGATTATATAAAATTCTCCAATTATCGGACTCTTTCATTCAGCAAAACTGGTTCTGTATTTGTATATCCATATTTTAACCCATTGGATAGACACACGAGAATTTACACTGGGATATTAAATGGAGATACAATAGGTGGCAAAGGTGAAAATAATCCTGAAGTAATTGAATTCGAATTTTCAGTTGCTCCGGATGCACCTGAGAACTCAGTTGTGGAATTCTTTTTCGAAGATGCCGAGGCTGTAGTTACGGAAAATGATGTTGGTAAAATTATTAAATTAAGATTCTTACCCATACTTTACAATATCCACGGATTTGTGGAAGTTTGGCCCGGGGATGCTAATAATGATGGAACAGTAAACATAAATGATGTTTCGGCAGTAGCTTTGTACCTTGGTTATGGTTCCAACAAAGTCAACTTTCGTTCGTTCCAAAGGGTAAAGGCATCTACAAATTGGTTCGCTCAGACTTGTCTTGCCTGGGATAGTCTTGCTATTACATATGCAGATTGCGACGGGGACGGCGAAGTCACAATTAACGACATGCTTGTAATTCCATTAAATTTTGGGAAGACACATCAATTGAAAAATACTGTAATACCGGAAAATTTCTTTTCAAATTTGGTCGAACAAAACGAAATCTGCTTTACAGCATACCCCTTTTCAATATTAGCAGATGAACCAATTATTGGTTTTGTAGGCAATTTAGAACCTTCACAGTTATTTACCATTAACAAGGAAGATATTTCCATATTAAACAAAAATTCGGACTTTTTCATTATTAACTTTTCCAATGAAAATTCAAAATATATCTTTTGTGCCTCCAAAACTAACGAACCATTAAATGGAAAATTAATCGTTGTTTCCAATCAAAACCAAGTAGTCTCCGGTTCCGGAATAACCAACGATGGTCGTATCATTTTAGCAAAATTGATACCCATTAGTGTAGCAAATATCACCTCCGATTTTGGCAGCAATTATCTTAACGTTATCGAACAGCTCGAATTCCCTTCAAAAATCCAAATATTTAATTATCTCGGAGAAAAAATTAATCTCAATGAAATTCTTTCAAAGAATGAATTTGAAAACACAATAAACAAGCTTCCAAATGGTATTTACTTCTTTAAAATCAGATCATTTGATAAACATTTCTTCTGGAAGTACCTTCACAACAATTAAACCAAAACGCGGTTACTTTGTCTAAATAATAATTAATGGACAAAGAAATCGTTTTTTAAATTTATTTATTGGTGCTTAATGAAAAAAAGTTTTTTTTATTTGAGTTTTATTTTAATTTTTTTAATAAAAAACGGGGAAACTTATAGCCAAGAACCTAGGCAACGATTTTCCACATCTGAACCTATTGGAAAAATCAAAGGGAAAGTATTTGATGATCAAACAAAAAAACCAATGGAATTTGTAAGTATTAGGCTTTTTCGTTCTAAAGACTCCACAATTGTTACGGGTGGACTAACCGACAACAATGGTAATTTCGAAATAAACAAAATTCCCTTTGGTAGGTACTACGCAATTATTAAATTCATCGGTTTTAGGACAAAGATTATTGATACTATTCAAATTACTCCACGAAACGCGGTAGTCGATCTTGGAATTATCCACTTCCAGCCCGAACCGATACAAACAAAAGAAGTCGAAGTAACTGCACAAAAAGACATTGTTTCTTATGCAATCGATAGAAGAATATACGACGTTTCAAGGGACCTCTCTACCGTAGGGGGGAGTGCGCTGGATGTCCTTAGCAATGTCCCATCTATTTCAGTAGATATCGAAGGTAATGTCTCGTTACGTGGGAGTGGAAATGTTCAAATTCTTATTGATGGAAAGCCATCCTCACTTTTGGGATTCGACCGGGGGTCGGCATTGGATCAAATACCCGCAGATAATATTGAAAGGATTGAGGTAATTACAAATCCATCAGCAAAATTCGACCCCGATGGTGTGGCAGGAATAATTAACATTATCTTAAAGAAAAACATTATGCTCGGATATGGTGCAATACTCAATGCAAACATTGGAACAGATGACAAATACAATGGTTCTGCAAATTTAAATCTTAAAACCGATAATTTCAACTCAGCTATTGGATACAGCTTCCGATCATTCAGTATGCGTGGATTTACTAACTCAAACCGAAGCTCATTTAATCCAGATTCGACTTATTTATTTCAATACCAGTCATTCCTACGGCGTGGTAATTTTCATCGCTTTCAATTATCTACTGAATGGACTCCTAACAACAAAAACTCTCTAATATTTAATGCAAACTTTGGAATATTTAGCAGAAAACTTACTGACTCCACCGGATATTCTTATACTTTTATTACCCCTGTTGTAAATGATCAATATTTTAGAAAGAATACCTCAAATAGTAAAAATCCCTCGTATGATTTAAGCCTTTTTTACAAATACCTTTTTGATAAGAAAGATGAAGAATTGTATTCCAACTTAATGTTTACTTCTTTTACTGGAGACAATGATAATATATATAATCAACTAAATTTAGATACAAATAGAATTATTGTAAGGCAATTAAAACAAAACAACAAAACAAATTATTTTAACAACAACATAAACTATGAAATTAACTACACAAATCCACTTCAATTAGGGAAAATTGAAATAGGAGCAAAAGTCAATCTAAGAACGATTGATATTGATTACAACTTCTACGATTTTGACTTTGTTTCAGAAAAATGGGTTGATAACTCCAAGCTTAGCAATAAATTCGGGTATTTTGAAAATATTTTTTCTGCTTATGCAACATTTGCAAGCAAAATTTCAAAATTTGGATACCAAATCGGTTTGAGAACAGAACAAACATTTACAAAAGTTGACCAAAAAACTTTGAACCAAGTTTACAATAATAAATATTTTAATATCTTCCCAACGGTTCATCTGAATTATCAAATTTTACCTAGCAATAATCTAATGTTCAGTTATACAAGAAGAATAAATAGACCACAATCAATGGTGCTAAACCCATTTGTCGATTACTCGGACCCACAAAATTTATCAAAAGGAAACCCATACTTAAAACCTGAATTTGCCAACTCTTTCGAAATCTCGAATCTAACTTTCTTTGGGCGAAATACATTAAATTTAACCCTTTTTTATAGATACACAACTGATATTATTTCAAGAATAACCCAGCTAGATTCAAGCAAAACTTTTACCATTACATCTTACGAAAATTTAAATAAAAGCAAAAGCTTAGGATTCGAAGCAATGTGGAATCAGTCATTATATGATTTTTTGAAGATAAATCTTAATTTCTCCTATTTTTTTCTCGAGGTAAATGGTATTCCAGAATTTGGAATTCCATCTCGTAATAGCAAAAGTTGGAATATCAAATTAAATGCAGTAGCAAACGTAACAAAGAATATTGACATACAGTTTAATCTATCATATGATTCTCCTGTAGTTACTTTGGGTGGAGGGGGAATGCAATGGAGATTTTTCGAAATGGGAAGTGTAGGGAAATTGGATGGTATCTTCACAGCAAATTTATCAATCAAGATGAATGTTTTTAATGAAAAGGGCGCAATTACCTTTCGGTTAATGGACATGTTTAAAACAATAAATTACAATCTTACCACGTCAGGTACAAATTTCATCTCAAATATATATCGAAAAAGAGAAAGCCGTGTTGCCTTTCTTGGGTTTCAATACAAAATAAATGAATACAAAAGACCTAAAATAAAAAGACCAGAAGAAATGCAAGATTTCGATTTAGAATAATTTTTCTATATTTGCCTTTTTTATCTGGAGCAAACATGAAAAACAAGACTTTCTTGTCTGTTATTCTTTTGTATCTGCCATTCCTTTTGTGTGCACAATCAGATTTTAAATTCTCTGGTGAAATTAGAGTAAGGACTGAACTTGATGGTAGAGACTTTCTTAACAGTACCTATCCCCAATCTTTCACTGCTTTAAGAACACGTTTAGGACTAGAAAAGAAACTAAATGACCACGTTTCTATTTTTATCCAGTTACAAGATTCCCGTGTTTTTGGTGAAGAAAAACATACATTAACAAGCTTGAAAAATATTGACCTTCACCAAGGTTTTGCAACAATTAAAGACATTTTTGAAATACCATTGTTTTTCAAATTTGGTAGATTCAAATTAATTTATGGTAACTACAAAATATTCGGACCAAACGAGTGGCATAACGTAGGGCGCAGTCATGATGGTTTTATTCTCGGATACAATTCAGAAAACCACAAAACCGATGTTTTTTTAACAACCCATACAAATTTTATGAATTACCGAGCAGGTGCTGCGAGAGTTTTCGAAAACTATAACTATACCAAGGCACCACCTGATACTGGATTTAACATTCTTGGCATTTACAGTACCCACAAATTTGCAAAACCAATATCAAATGAATTTTATGCTTATTATGAATGGAATAGGTACCGACCAAATTCAAAAGATATGCAACTTAATCGATATACTCTTGGAACAGCTTTGGAGTTTTCTCCTTCAACTTTTCCATTGAGTTTTAGGGTTGAGGCTGCATACCAAGGCGGAAAAATATTTACTTCTACATTGCAAGACATTTCATCATTAATGCTCTTTGCAACTTTGCAATATAAATTCGATGATTTTTCTATTTCTTTGAACGCAGACATTAACTCCGGTATGGATACAACTAAAACCAATAAATATAAGCTTTTCGATAATCCTTTCGCTTCTAAGCATAATTTTCAAGGTTACATGGATTTTTTCACTGGTCTTTCTGAGCCCAAGTTTACAACCGGCATTTATGGATTAAATGACTTCTTTCTTAGAATAACTTATATACCATCAAAAATTTTCAATGCGCAACTCGACCTCCATTACTTCACAACTTTTGAGAAATTCACTAATGATGGAAAAGAAAAATACAAATATGGACCCGAAGCAAATTTAATTCTAAAATATAAACTTTACGAGGCGGTTGAATTTGAATGGGGTTCTGCTGTTTTCTACCCTGACGAAGTAATGAAGAAACTATACAAAGACCTTTCGATAAGAGGCACGATTGATAAATTCGATCCAGCTTTCTGGACGTACCTACAAATCAACTTAAAATTTTAACCTTTAGTAGAGTTTTTAAAATTTAAATTTTTTCTTTAACAAGTTAGTTATTACTTATCCTTAAGTAATAATTAACTAATGCTATTTTTCTCGATAAAAATAAATAAATTGTAGTTTTTTTAAAATGGTAATTAATAAATCTAGGGGTTTAAAATGAATTTGTATGAAACAAAGCAGATAAGGAACATAGCATTTGCTGGACATTTTAATACTGGTAAAACCACTTTTGCTGATTGCATACTTTATTATGGAAAAATAATCAACCGGCGCGGAACTGTCGAGGAAAATTCAACCCAATCAGATTTTAACGAAATTGAACATGAAAGAAAATCATCAGTTTTGTCTTCATTGTTATTTATCGAACATAACGGTACTAAAATTAATTTCATCGATGTCCCAGGTATGGATGACTTTATTGGGGAAATGATTGCAATCTTAAATGTTGTTGAGACCTCCTTTATCTTTGTCAATGCTCAAAATGGGGTTGAAGTAGGGACCGAAAATGCTTGGGATTATTCAACAAAGTTTAAACTTCCTACAGCCTTTGTTATTAACAAATTAGACTTAGAACAAGCCAATTTTGAAAGTACTTTGCATCAATTACGAGAATTGTTTGGTAGGAAAATTATTGCTCTTCACATTCCTGTGAGCACTGGGCCATCTTTCAAATCATTTTACAACGTTCTTGATTTAAAACTATACGAATACAATGATGATTCCGGAAAAGCTACTTCTAAAGATATACCAGATAGTGAAAAATCCAAAATCGAACAATTTCGCAATGAATTGCTCGAAATTATTGCAGAAACAGATATTGAACTCATGGACCAATATATTGAATCCGGTAATTTAAGCGATGATTTGTTATATCCCGCATTGAAAAAAACATTTTTAGCAAGGGACATTTTCCCCGTTCTTTGTGTGAATTCAAAAAATAATATTGGAACTGATTTCTTTATAGATTTTGTAAATAAATTCTCTCCTGCTCCCGATGAAGTTTCTGGAAGAATTACCAAAGCAGGAAATATTCAGCCAATCGACCCAACACTTCCAGCATCTCTTTTTGTTTTCAAATTGACAAGCGAAGCCCATCTTGGCGATATGACATTTTTCAAGGTGCAAACTGGCAAAATATCTCCCGGAATTGATTTAATTAACGAATCTAAATCTCAATTGGAACGTTTGAATCAGATATTTTTCGTAAATGGAAAGAAAAGAATCGATACCTCGAAAATTATTGCTGGTGACATTGGTGCAACCGTTAAATTAAAATTCACACAAATCAGCCATACCCTCCACGAAAAAGGATTCAATATTGACTACGCTCCCATCGAATTCCCAAATCCAAAGATTAGAATTGCCGTTGCACCAAAAAATAAAGGCGAAGAAGAAAAAGTTGGTACCTCTTTAAACAACTTACATTTAGAAGACCCCACATTGATCGTTGAACATTCACCAGAACTTAAACAGATTATTCTTTATGCGCAGGGAGAGCAACATCTTGCGGTAGCAAAATGGAGACTGGAGCGAAGATATAAAGTTGAAGTTGAATTCAAAGAACCAAGAGTCCCTTACCGGGAAACAATTCAAAAACAAGTAAGAGGGATGTATAGACATAAAAAACAAACAGGCGGTGCAGGCCAATTCGCAGAGGTCCACATGATGATTGAACCCTACATTGATGATTCACCTTTGCCATCTGAATTTTCTATTCGTGGGCGTGAAGTTTACAACCTTGACTGGGGTGGTAAACTTGAATTTGTTAACTGCATAGTTGGTGGAGTTATCGACCAAAGATTTATGCCTGCTATTTTAAAGGGTGTAATGGAGAAAATGCAAGAAGGTCCCCTTACAGGTTCATACGTAAGAGACATTAGAGTCTTAATTTATGATGGAAAAATGCATCCAGTTGATTCTAACGAGGCAGCATTCAAAACTGCTGGTATGATGGTTTTCAAAGAAAACTTTATTAAGGCAGATCCAAAGATACTTGAACCAATTTACAATGTAGAAATTAAGGTACCTGAGGATTTTGTTGGAGATGTTATGAGCGATTTGCCAAGTCGACGTGGTTTAATAATCGGAATCGAAAGCGAGGGAAGATATCAAATAATAAAAGCTAAAATGCCGCTTGCTGAATTAGATAAGTACTCCACAGCGCTGCGTTCCATGACCCAAGCAAGAGCAACACATACTCAATCTTTTTCGGAATACCAAGTCGTTCCTCCTCAAATACAACAAAAATTAATCGAAGAATACAAGAAAAGACAACAAGAGGATAATGAATAATTTGCTTTTTTGGATAATTTATCCTAAATGTTTTTCAACTTTGTTGGTTCAATGAATAAGGACAAATTATGGACCCCTACGAACTGAATGACCAAAAGTTGCGGCGACGAGAGGAATTAGAATTTTTAGAAAAACTTTCAATTAATCCATACCCATATGAGTTCAACAAAACACACTCTGCGTCAGAAATTTTAACAAATTTTCAAGACTCTAATCCAGAGGTGTTTTCTGAAGTATCAGTTGCCGGTAGAATAATGACATTTCGAAGGATGGGAAAGGCAACTTTCTGTGATATTCAAGATGAAACTGGCAGAATTCAAGTATACTTTCGAAAAAACGACCTCGAGCAATCTTACGAACTCTTGAAGTATTTAGACATTGGTGATATCATCGGTGTCGAAGGATTTGTTTTCAGAACCAGAATGGGAGAAATCACAGTTCATGCACGTAAATTTCATATTCTTTGTAAATCGCTCACCCCTATTCCGGTTCCAAAAATTGAAGAAGACGAAAGTGGTAATAAAATTGTTCACGACCAATTCACCGATAAAGAGCTTCGCTATCGTCGACGCTATGTAGATTTAATAGTAAACCCAGATACTAGGGAAATATTTAGAAAACGAGCAAAAATCATTAGTTTTATGAGGAATTATTTCGATTCTCGAGGTTGGCTCGAAGTAGAAACTCCAATTTTGCAACCAATTTATGGTGGTGCAACAGCTCGGCCTTTTGTTACCCACCATAATGCTCTTGATATAGACTTATTTTTGCGTATTGCTGATGAACTTTATTTAAAAAGGCTTATAGTTGGTGGGTTCGAAGGAGTTTACGAAATTAGCAAAAATTTCCGAAACGAAGGAATGGACAAGATGCATAATCCAGAGTTCACTGCGTTGGAAATCTATGTGGCATACAAAGACTATTTTTGGGTTATGACCCTTGTAGAGGATTTATTAAATTCTTTAGTTATTCATCTGTTCAATGAACCAAAAGTTATTTACGACAGTATTGAAATTAACTTTCAAAAACCTTTTGCAAGAAAGAAGATGTTCGATTTATTCCTTGAATACACTGGAGAAAATTTAATAGAAAAGTCAGATTCCGAGTTAATCCAAATCGCAAAAAAATTTAACTTAGAATTTCCTGAAAATGCAAGCCGAGCCAAAATACTTGATGAAATTTTTTCAGAATTAGTACAACCCAATTTGATACAACCTACTTTTGTTATGGATTATCCAATCGAGATGTCGCCACTAGCTAAAAAGCACCGGAATCAAGAAGGGCTTGTCGAGAGATTTGAACTTTTTATCAACGGTTTTGAAATCGCAAACGCATTTTCGGAGCTAAACGACCCAAGGGATCAAAAGGATAGATTTGAAGAACAAGCCCGAATGCGCGCAAAAGGCGATGAAGAAGCTATGGTTTTAGACAATGACTTTCTTTACTCTCTTGAGGTTGGGATGCCACCTACGGGGGGACTTGGGATTGGAATCGACAGACTCGTGATGTTGCTTACAAATCAAAAATCAATCCGCGATGTTATCTTGTTTCCACAAATGAAGCCAGAAAATCCATCTTAATGGCTTTTTATGCTAAATTTTTTAAAAAAAGTTATTTGGTATTTCTGGAAAAAAAACTACACTATCGCGAAAAAATTAAAACTTGGTAGCTCAATTGAAGAATTTGCAATAATATCTATTTTCCTTTCTTCATTGATTTTCACTATTGCAAACGCATGCTTCCTTTTTTTCTTTCAAGTTGAAAGCAAATATTCAATCGACATTAAAATCGTATCTTTAATCTTTTTTGCCTCAATTTCTATTTCTCAACTTTTATACCTATTTAATCCCCAGAAAAGATATTTACAGCTAAACCAAAGCGATTATTCACCTTTTTCAATTCTCATCTATTTTATAATTTGCCTTTTTATTTTAATTTTGCTTGGAATGTCAATGATTTATGACTACTTCCAAGGCGACTTTGATTTATTCTTAAGGTATATTAAAGAAAATTATTAAAATGAAAGGATACGACTTTCAACCATATAGGCAGCCACGTATTTTGAAGAAAAAGTCTCCATGGTGGTTGCACCTTTTGCTTTTTGCATTTACGTTTCTAACTGCAATGATAGCTGGAACCCAATGGGCAATGAAAAATTACCTTGATGTTTCAAATTGGCATTTTGGTTTAACATATTCAATATTAATAATGCTTTTTTTAACCTCCCACGAAATGGGGCATTTCATTGCGTCAAAAATTCACAAAGTTGATGCCTCGCTCCCCTACTTTATTCCAGTTCCCTTGCCTGAATTAAACCCTTTCGGTACATTTGGTGCAGTAATTGCTACTAGGTCCCCAATTCCCAATAGAAAAGCATTATTCGATATTGGTATTTCTGGTCCCATTGCTGGATTCGTCGTTTCCTTAATCCTCTTAATTTATGGGTTAAGTACATTGCCTACGAAAGAATATATTTATTTAATTCATCCCGAATATCTGGTTGAATTCAAAGGACAAATTCCCGAAACTGGGCTTCACTTTGGTGATAGTTTGATTTACTATTTACTCTCGAAATTTTTCGCAAATCCAAATGGTTGGCTCCCTCCATTGAACGAAATATATCATTATCCATTTCTTTGCGTCGGTTGGTTTGGTGTTTTGGTTACCGTGCTTAACTTACTTCCTTTTGGGCAACTAGACGGGGGACACATTTTTTATGCAATGTTTGGTAAAAATCAAAAAAAAATTGCCAATTTTCTCTGGTGGGCAATTTTAATCTTTGGTTTAGGCTCTGTTTTCAATTCTTTTCATATGTTACTTGATCAAGTAGATTATCCATCTTCTGTGTACCTTTGGATGCAAGATAAAATATTACCTATTTTACAAAATCTAAAAAGACAGCTTCCATTTTGGTTCGATGCTTGGGGTGGTTGGCTATTTTGGGCAATTATCACAAAACTTTTCATTAAAATACCTCATCCTTTTATACCTCAAGACTTACCTTTAAACAAAACAAGATATGTGCTTGGATTTATTGCAATAATAATTTTGGTATTATCGTTTACACCAAATGGAATTTACTTCAAATAAAATGAGATATTGGTTATTTGTATTTGTCATTTTATCCCAGTTTACTATTATTATAGAACTTAATAGTAAAGACGAAGCGCCATTCTTTTTTGATGCAATTTGTTTTAAATCCCAACAAGATGATAAATTATCAAGAATAGATGTTTATGTTGTCGTTCCATATTATTCTCTAGCTTTCATTAAATCGAACAATAAATACATTGCAGATTACAATCTAACATTTTCCTTAAAAGACTCCCTTGATAAAATTGTCCAATCGATAAATCTTGACAAAAGAATCATCGAAGAAGAGCAATTAGAAACTTTAGGCTTTTCAGCGAAGTTTCAGCAAACATACTTCAAATTCGAAGTTCCTGAGGGAAAATATTCAATTGAGGTTTCTTTGTTTGATAAGAATTCAAACCATATGTACAAAAAAAGAAGAACATCAAACGCTTTAGATTTTTCACGTTACAATTTCGCTTTATCAGGAATTATGTTTCTTTCCGACATCGAGGAAAGCAATAATGAATTTAAAATTACACCATTTCTTAGTGACAATTTGGGCAATATTGACAAGGTTTTTGTTTTTCTAGAGACTTACCAAACAAACAAAACTTACAATTCTATTGACGTTGTTTTTCAAATTGTCAATACAAAAGGTAAAGAAGTATTCAGAAGTCCACGGAAAACCTTCATTATTAAAGAAGTGGACCAAATTTATTTTCCTTTAAATAAATCTAATCTAAAAGAAGGGAATTACTTTCTGAAAGTCTTTGCTCTTAAACCAAGTTTTAAGAAAGACTCTATCTTTCTCGAGAATGAAATTCTTTCTGCCTCTGAACGTTCATTCGAAATAGCCCCGCAAATTATAAATAAAGTTTTAGCAAATTTAGACAAATCCATTCGGCAGCTAAAATATGTTGCTTATCAAAGCGATATTGATTACATTAATCAAGCCCCCAACAACGAAGAAAAAAGTAGAAGATTTCTCGAATTTTGGAAAAAACTCGACCCAACCCCGGGAACCGAATTTAATGAGGCTTTCGAGGAATATTACGAAAGAGTAAATTATTCTAATTCGAATTTCAAATCATATGTCGAGGGATGGCAAACCGACAGAGGAATGGTATACATCGTCTTGGGCCCTCCCGCAACAATTCAAAATCAAATCGATTTTAACTCCAACAGAAATTTTGAGATATGGAATTACTCTAATAGAACTTTTATTTTCATTGATTATAGTGGTTTCGGGGATTTTAGACTTTATTCTCCTCCAACATTTTCCGAAAAATATAAATATAGACATTAGTGAAAAATGAAATTTAAAATTAGTGGTAATATTGTTGATATAATAGAAGAGAAAATATTTCCTGGAACAATATTTATCGACAATGGGGTTATTAGTGAGATTAAACCGGAAAAAACGGCGAAATATTCAAATTTAGTTTTGCCTGGGTTAATAGATTCTCATATTCATATTGAAAGTTCTCTACTTTCACCTAGTGAATTTGCAAGAAATGCTGTCAGGTTTGGAAGCGTCGCAACAATATCCGATCCACACGAAATTTCCAATGTTTGTGGTTTGGATGGGATTTATTTTATGATTGAAAACGGAAAACAAACCCATTTCAAGTTCTTTTTTGGTGCTCCTTCGTGTGTTCCGGCAACACCTTTCGAAACATCAGGGTCTAAAATTACACCGAAAGATATTGACTTTCTTTTCAAACATCTCGAGGTTAATTACCTTTCCGAAATGATGAATTATCCAGGAGTAATTTCCGAAGATCCAGACGTATTGTCAAAAATTTACATTGCAAAAGAATTTGGGTTACCGATCGATGGACATTGTCCCGGTCTATTAGGGATAAACTTAAAAAAATATATTGAATTTGGTATTACAACAGACCACGAATGCACCAACATAGATGAAGCCGAAGAAAAAATAATAAATGGGATGAAAATATTGATTAGAGAAGGCTCTGCAGCAAAAAATTTCGAGGAACTTATCCCATTACTTAGAAAATATCCTGATAAAGTTATGTTTTGCTCGGACGACTTACATCCATTCGATTTACTGAATGGACACATTAATATTCTTGTGAAAAAAGCTTTAGAAAGAGGTTTCGACAAATTCCAGGTTCTGCGAGCTGCAACCTTAAATCCTATTCTTCATTACAAAATCCCAGTTGGAATTCTAAGAGTAGGCGACGACGCTGATTTTATAGTTATAGATAACTTTGAAAATTTTAATGTTAAAGAAACTTATATTAAAGGTAATCTTGTAAGCAAAAATGGTGAGTCTTT
>FMSI01021094.1_pt1 | contig 27403 bp, 19 predicted proteins | sample 1504471 | NCBI WGS metagenome assembly FMSI01 (sample SAMEA4475357, study PRJEB15587) | soil metagenome | biome: Soil; feature: Field | place: India | collected 2015-03-11 | depth 0 m
CTATAATATCAAACGTGGGCATAGCGGGACTCCGTGGTTAAGTTGTTAATTTAACACACAAAACCGGCTTAGCTTATCCCCTATGCCCCCGTATATGGAAAAGAACCCCGATCGCTACCCACAGGATTAGAAGAAGACGTGGCTATCAGGCATCAAGCTCAACTCAAGGGGAACCGCATGGGGATCCGTCTCTAGGGCAGCGCGGATGAAGCGGGCAGCGGTGGCGGGCCGCAGCAGTTTCTGGCGATCAATTTTGAGGCTGACAGCATCCCAAAAGGGCGTATCCACACCCCCAAAGTAGAAAAGACTAAAGCGAATACCATAGCGCTTGAGTTCTTCGGCCATACACTTGCTGAAGCCCACGACTCCAAATTTCGCGGCACAGTAGGCTGACCCCATCGCCATTGAATGTTTACCGAGGATGCCGACAACGGTGCAGATGTGTCCCTGCTGTTGCTCTTTCATGAGTTCAGCAGCTTGTTGGGTGGTGTAAAAGCAGCCCTTGAGGTTGAGATTTAACATCTGATCCAGTTCAGCCGCAGTAATTTTTTGATAGGGTTTGAGGAGGCCAGCCCCCGCCGCGTTGATCAATACATCGAGTTGTCCGTGCTCACTGCGGATGGCTTGCATCAATTCGCTTACTTGCTGCGGTTGGGTGATGTCACAGGGCTGAATTTGTACGGTTACTGAGGAGGGAAGCTGCGCTGCCAAAGCTTGCAGGCGATCGCTCGAGCGAGCCGCTAAGACCAACTTGGCACCCGTTTCTTGGAGTTGCTCAACAACTGCTTGACCAATGCCACCCGTGGCACCTACCACTAACACCACACGATCCGTTAAGGCACTCATTTTGTTACATTTCTTTACGTTCACCCTTTTATCCTAGCGTTTCTTGAATTTCCCAGAACCCGCCAATGGCTTAGGCGATCAAATTTAGAAAGACGCGCCTTTGTTCTGCGTATTAAGATTGAGCCGTTGGGCTTCTCGCCTAGGCGTGACGGAGTTGGGATGAATGACGCAGCAACCACAACCCCCCTCCACTCTTTGGTCTCGTCAGTGGGGATGGAGAATTATTGCCTTGGTGGTGCTAGGGGCGATCGCGGGTGGAACGCGGGCGTGGTGGTTCGTGCGCTATGAATTGGCTCCTGAAATTGCCCAACAACTACAACAGCGTTTCAATCGGCCAGTGGAAATTGGCGGCGTCGAGCACGTCGGGCTGAATGTTGTTCGTTTTGGCTCCTCAGCGGTTCCCAGCTACACGCCAGAAGAGGGTAGCCCAGAATTGGACAATGCCCTAATCAACGGCATTGAGGTCGCCTTTAATCCATGGCAGCTCTTGACAGGTCGAAAATTAGATCTCGACGTGACCCTCCACCAACCCCAACTCACGGTGGTTCAGGATGCCCAAGGGCGGTGGTGGCGCACGGAAGTTAAGCTGCCAGAGGAGGAGCCGAGCTTTTTTCAACTGAAGCAAATTAGGGTGAAGGTGCGCGATGCCTCTGTACTGATTCAACCCTTCCAGCGTCCTTCCTACCTGCTGCGCCAAATTCATGGCGGATTGACCCTGACGCTCGATCGCCAGAATTTTGCCCTCGAAGGTCAGGCGGAAGGACAACTGGCCGGGGGTGGCCAATGGCGATTGCAGGGGCACTGGAACCAACCCCAAGAAATGGGGCAACTGGATTTGCGCTTCAGCAAGATTCCCCTTGCGCTGGGGAATGAGATTCTGCCAGAGACAATTCGTGTCCAAGGCGGCCAACTGGAGGGACAGGTGCGGGTTCGTCTGTCCTTGCCCGAAACCCCTGAAGTCACGGGTCAAATTTGGTTGCGGGATGGTACTTTACGCACGGCCTTTGTGCCCCAAGACATCAAGGGATTACAAGCCCATGTGCAATTGCAGGCCAATCAGGCGAAGCTGCACTATTTGCGCGGGGCGATCGCCAATGTCCGCTGGCAGGCTCAAGGAACCGTCGGTCTCCAAAGCGGCTGGAACATTGAAGCGCAAGTACCGAAGTTTGATCTCGCCCCCACCTTAACGGCGTTGCAAATTACGCTACCTGTTCCCCTTCGGGGTCAAGTGGAAGTTCCAACGCTCCGCTTGCAGGGGGATCTGGAGAATCCCCAAGTCATGGGTGAACTGCGCAGCCCAACGCCGCTCCAAGTGGATCAACTGCAACTGCAACAAGTACGGCTACCGTTTATGGCGTCCCTTGATCAAGGGGTTAGGCTGATGGATGTCCGCGCCCAGTTGGTGGATGGGGGGGAGGTACAGGCAACGGTAGGGGTACAGCCCACGGGGGAGTTTCGCGGCCAAGCACAAGTGCAGCAGGTAAATCTTCAGGCGATCGCCCGCCGCTATGATGTGGCTCTGCCCGTGTCCCTAGGGGAGGGGTTTGCACAACTGGACTTTGGTGGCAATCTGCGTACCCCAGAGGCTTGGCAGGCCAATGTGGCCTTTCAACTGCCGACGGCTCAATATCCACTGCAGGGCACTGCCCGTCTGACGCAAACGCAACTGGTGATCCCTGAGTTTCAAATGCAATTTCTGGGGGGGAGTCTACGGGGTCAAGTGCAAGCTGCCGCCGGTCAGTGGCAGTTACAAGCTCAGGCCGAGAATATTCCCCTACGACAGTTGAATCAAGATTTACAAGGTCATCTCAGGGGGCAGGCGATCGCCCAAGGACCGGTGGATCAACTGACGCTACCAGCGATTCGAGCCAGTGCCAATCTTCAAGTGGATCAAACCCCCACGGGTGATCCGCTGATGGCAGTTGTGAACTGGGATGGTCAGCAATTGCAAGTCCAAGAAGCCACCCTCGGTGCGATCCGCGCCCAAGGCACTATTGGCGTTGATTTAGCGGCCTTGCAACCCACTGACATTCAACTGGGCATCCAAGCCAGAAATCTCCCCCTGAGCACCTTAAGCACCCTCTTGAAACCGAATCTCCCCGTTCCCCTCACCCTTGCAGGCACCACTTCCTTTCAAGGCCAACTCACAGGCCGCCTCGATAGGCTCCAGTTTCAGGGGACACTGCTCACCCAAGGATTGGCCGTGAATGATTTGCGTTTTGCCCCTCAACTCACGGGCACGGTCACCTTGGGCCAACAACAGGGGGCAACCCTCAATTTACAGGGGGGCGGCGATCGCTTGGCGTTTCGTTTGGATACCGATGGCTTACCCCGCTCACTGCTGATTCAACGGCAACAGGCGAAACTGATGGGTCAGCGTCAAGGGGAGACCTTTGATCTGCGTCTCCAGCAGTTTCCTGTGGAATCCCTGCGGTTACGGCCCCCGGAACTCCCTAAGGATGCCATTCTCGCAGGAGTCGCCTCTGGCAATCTACAGTTGCAAAATTGGACAAGGGGGCAGGGCAGTTTTACTGTAGAGCAACTGGGGTTAGGGGCATGGCGGGGCGATCGCTTGCAAGCGCAATTTCGTCTGAGTCGCGATCGGCTGACGATTCAATCCGGCCTTTTTGCAAAAGGGGAAAGTCGCTATCAATTCACTGCCGATCTCCAGCCTCAGCAATTGGGGGCGCAGTTGACGATTGCCCAAGGGAATTTAGCCGATTTGGCGGGACTCGCCACTGTCCTCGGGATTGGTCAACCCACCGCTCGGGGCACTGCCGCAGATTTAGGCACGCCGACAGCAGGGCAAGGTCTGCAAGTCTCACTGCTAACACAAATTCGCCGCCTTGCCGAAATTGAGATGCTGCAAGCCCAAGCGGCTTTGGTGCGGCGGCCGGAGCTGCTGCCCCCCTTGGATCAACTTCAGGGCATTTTTAATGGCCAAATCAATCTGAGTCAAACCCCGCAGTCAGGTCTGGTGGCTAACTTCGATCTCAAGGGTACTAATTGGCAGTGGGGAAATTACCAAGTTGAGCAGTTTCTGAGCCGCGGTCGCTTTGCCCAAAATCAACTGGTGCTGACGACCCTCAATCTGCTCGTGAACGGTGGGCAATTAAACATCAATGGCATTCTTGGTGGTAACCGGCAAAATGCCCAACTGCGGCTAAAGCAACTTCCTGTGAGTCTTGTGGCAAGTCTTTTGCCGCCGGGGGTGGATGTGGAAGGTAAGGTGAATGCCCAAGCAGTATTGACTGGCTCATGGCAGCAGCCCATTCTCGCAGGTGAAGCTACCCTTGCGGAAGGTCGCTTGAATCAACGTCCCTTGGAGGCAGCGAATGCCGCATTCCGCTATGCCCAAAACCGTCTTGCCCTTCAGGCGATCGCCCGCTTGGATACGCCAGAACCGCTGATGCTGACAGGTTCGGTTCCCTTAATCTATCCCCTTGACCCGCGACCAGTGGTGGATCCGCAGTTAGCCCTAGATATCAGCCTCAAGGATGAGGGATTGTCCTTGATCAACCTCTTTACGGATCAGGTGCAATGGCAACAAGGAAAGGGACTTTTCCAAGCCCAACTGCGGGGCACATGGGAAGACCCCATTGTGAATGGCGTTCTTAGTGTGGATGATGCGGTGATTAAAACCCCCGCCTTTGAGGAACCGATGACCAATCTCAGTGCGCGCGTGCGCTTCGATCGCGATCGCCTGCGGGTGGATGGAATTCAAGGTCTCTTTAGCCAAGGGCAAATGACCATGGCAGGGGTGTTGCCAATTCAAGCTCCTTTGCCCCCAGATGATCCTGATGCTGCGACCCCCCTCACCGCTTCCCTGCGACGATTGCAAGTGAATGCCGGCAATATCTATCGCGGTACCGTAGATGGCACACTCGTGATCACAGGTACACTCCTGAGTCCCAATCTGGGGGGCAGTGTCCAACTCAGCCAAGGCCGATTGGATTTGGGCGCTATCAATGGTGTTGCCAATAACAATGGATTAGCCACGCCTGCTGACAGTCCCTTTAAACCCGTAGCTTTTGATAACTTGGCAATTAATCTCTCAGATTCCTTGCGGGTGACGCGATCGCCCGTTCTCAACTTAACGGCCACTGGCAGTTTAACCCTCAATGGGGGTCTCGATAGTCTCCAGCCTAACGGTAAAATTCGCCTCACGGGAGGGCAACTGAATCTGTTCACCACCCTCTTTTTGCTCCAGCGGCGAGCGGATAACTATGTGCTCTTTACCCCCGCCAATGGCTTGGATCCCGAACTCAACCTCACCCTTGCTGCCACTGCCACCGAAGTTTATACCCCCGGCACCGTGACGCGACTCTCCGATGTGGGTTCCGTAACGGACACCCGTTTAGGGACGCTGAATACCGTTCGCATTACTGCCCGCATTAATGGTCGTGCCAGTCAGTTCCAAACCAATTTGCCCGCAGTGCTTGAGCTATCCAGTACCCCTTCCCGCAGCACGACTGAACTCCTTGCCTTGATGGGCGGTGGCTCAATCGCAAATCTCAACCAAGTGGGGGGAGAAGTGGCGGTGGCTAGTCTTGCCGGATCGGCTCTTTTCAACAACCTGCAGGCATTGATTGATCAGGCCACGGGTAACCGCACTTCCTTTCGGATTTTTCCAGCCGTGGTGCCCCCCGATCGCCAAGCCCAAAGCCAAGCCCCAACCCTTGCCGTGGGGGCTGAACTGGGTTTTCAAGTGAACAGTTTTACCTCAGTCTCCCTCTTGCAGTTGCTAACCGCCCCCAATGATCCGACGCGGTTTAACCTTGGGTTTCAGGTAACAGAGCAGATTCGCCTTGGCGGACAGGTAAGCACCAGTGGTCAGGGCACAGGCTTTATTGAATTCCGTTACCGTTTTTAATGTCGTCTAAGATCAGTGTACTGCCAGCAACGCTCAAGCTTGGACGGTGACAATTGCGGCAGTTGCAGTAGCCTTGGTATCAATCTTGATGAAAAATTCCGCAAGAGCCTTATTTCAACAATTCTCGATCCCATGGCAGCGGTTAAGTCTGCGTTGGAAATTTACCTTAGCCTTAGCTCTTGCGGCGCTCTTTCCAGCCGTGATCATTACTGAAGCGCTCATTCAGGTCAGCTACCGGAGCTTTGAGCATCAGCTCGGTCAGCAACTGCGCGCTAGTTTGAAGGATTTGCAGTGGGAAATCGACAACTTGACCTATGAGGCTCGCATCCAAGCTCTCTTAATTCACAGTGGGATGCAGTCACAACATGTGGGTCAATCCCTTGTCACAGTTCTAAATCCCGCCACTATCCAAGAGATTCTTAGGGAAGTGGACACAACTGAACGCCCCATGAACCTGATGCTGGTGACCGATGCGAGGGGTAAGGTACTGGCACAGCAAACAATGGTCTTGGCCAAAGCGGGGGAGGCACTCCTCGACTTAACCCCCGAAACCCATTCCTATTATCGTCTCAGCCCACATCAAGCCAGCAGTATTGCTCACTTACCGATGTTTCCAGTGGCTCGCGATCGCCAGCAAATGATTAGCGGTCTGGTGCTCCTCAATCGTGAACAGTTACAAGAACTGGGCTTAGCCCCGCAAGCCAAGATCATGTTGCGTCCTCAACCCATCGCAACTCTACCCCCCCAGCAGCGGCCAGCCCCTGCAGGTACCTATCCCATTGAGGAGGGCAATATTGGCCTATTGGCCTTCGCTGCAAAACCCCTCTATGAAAATAACCAGTTTTTGGGTCTGATCCTGACGGGCGTTTTGCTCAACAATATGCCTGATGTTGTGGATAGCACCACGGAATGGTCTGTGGTTGATACAGTAGCGACGATTTTTGCGCAAGATTTGCGCATTGCCACCAATGTCCCCTATACAGATGGTCAGACTCGTGCCCTTGGTACCCGCGCGGCTCGCGAAGTGGCAACTCAAGTTCTGAATCAAGGCAAAAGGTTTGTCGGCACAACCAATATTGTCGGCGCTCCCTACACAAGCATTTACAGCCCCTTACAGGACTTTCGCCAGCAGCTCGATCTGCCGCATCCACCGCCCATTGGTATCGCCTTTGTGGGGAAGTCCCAAGCGTGGATTGATACTATGGCCACCCAGAAACGGTTGGTGGCTTTCACCATCACCCTTGGCGCCCTGTTGTTGGCCAGTGCTTGGGCCTATCTCACGGCCAATGCCATTGTCAAACCCATTCAATCCTTGGCGACTTCAACCCGCCGCGTGCAGGCAGGGGATTTGACGACACTGGTTCAGGTGCACTCCCTTGATGAGGTGGGGGAACTGGCGAATTCCTTTAATGCCATGATACGCCAGTTGCGTATCTCCTTTGAGGAGTTAGCCCAAAAAAATCACTCCCTTGAGCAGATTCGCGATGAACTGATTGAGGCCAATGAACAGTTTGAGGCAGTCCTCAATGCTGTACCTGGTACGATCTCGTGGATTAATGCCGAGGGCATCTATAAGGGGGTGAATCGCAAGTTGGCAGAAACCTTGAATCTGCCGCCAGAGGCTTTTATTGGGCGTCCCTTGGGCTTCCTGCGTGACGATGGGGAGCTGACAGCCTTTATGCAGGCATTTGTTGATTCTCCTGAACAGTTTGCCTCACGGGTGATCTCTGTTAAGCGCGATGGTCAAACCATGTTTTATCTTGTGGCCTTACAGAAGTATATGCAGGGTACCCATACGGTTGCGGTCGGCATTGATATTAGCGATCGCATTCGTGCCGAGGAAGCACTGCGCATTGCTGAGGAAAACTACCGTAGTATCTTTGAGAATGCCCTTGAGGGGATTTTTCAAGCCTCAACCGACAATCGGTTTATTCGGGTCAATGCCGCTATGGCCCAGATTTTTGGCTTTGACTCTCCTGAAGAAATGGTGGAGACCGTCGCCAGTATTCCGGACCAAATCTATGTGGTACCCAGCACCCGCGATGAGATTCTGACTCATTTTGCGACTGGCGCAGCAACGGGGCATTTTGAATTCAAGGCCTATCGGCGCGATCGCCAGATCATTTGGATTGAGTTGAATATGCGAGCCGTCTTGGATACCGACGGCAAGATTTCCTACTATGAAGGATTAGTGCAAGACATTACTGAGCGTAAACAGCGTGAGCAAGCGATGCAGCAGCAAATCGAAAAGCTAAGGGTAGAAATTGATCACGAAAAACGGCGGCAGCAGGTTGCAGAAATTACCGAAACGGAGTACTTTCAGCAGTTGCGCCGTGAGGCGAAGTATTTGCGTCAGCGTCGCCAGCGCTAAGGCTAAACCATGACTGATATCCAAGCCCTGTTTGAGCGCATTGCCCCCCTCTACGATCGCCTCAATGATCAACTGAGCTTTGGCCTTCACCATGTCTGGAAACAGATGGCCGTGGACTGGCTCCAACTCCCCGCAGGGGCAACGGCTTTGGATCTCTGCTGTGGCACAGGCGATTTGACTTGTATGCTGGCGCGGCGGGTGGGGCGGCAGGGGTGGGTGGTGGGGTTAGACTTTGCTGCGGCACCGCTGGCGATCGCCCGCCAACGCAGTGACCATTATCCCCAAATTGAATGGCTCCAAGGAGATGCTTTAGCAGTACCCTTTGGGGATCAAACATTTCAGGGCATCACGATCGGCTACGGGCTGCGCAATGTGGCAGATATTCCCCAAGCCCTCAAGGAAATGTTTCGGCTGCTTGTCCCCGCTGGGCGGGCAGTAATTCTCGACTTTAGCCATCCCCAAACGCCAGCACTCCAGCAATTTCAGCAATGGTACCTGCAACAGTGGGTAGTGCCTACCGCACGTCAGTATGGTTTGGCAGCAGAGTATGACTATTTGTGGCCGAGCATTCAGGCCTTTCCCACCCCCCCTACCCTCCGGGAACTGATTCAACAAGCGGGCTTTGAAAGCGTGAAACACTACCCTCTGCTGGGGGGACTCATGGCAATTACGGTTGCCCAAAAGTAATCTACGTTACAAATATTAGGCTTCACTCCTTTGGCCATCCTCTAAGCTATAAGTACAGTCTTATACGGTTGAGGAGACCTGATCAGCTTTTAGGAAGGGGGGCAAGTAGCTCTCAGTTATAGGCAATGGCTGTAAAAAAGGCTGTAGGCGAACCACAGGGCGTTTGGAGGGCAGTATGTATAAAAAAATTCTCGTCGCAGTTGACGACAGTGAACTGGGAGAACACGTGTTTGAAAGCGCGCTGGATTTGGCACAGCGCTACCAAGCCCGCATGATGCTGATTCATGTCCTCTCGCCCACGAATGAATCCTATCCTGACCCGATCTTTGCCACCCCCTTGGCGTCGGGAGTCTATGTGGGACTCCACGAGGAAGTGATGCGTGCCTATGCGGAGCAGTGGGAAAACTTTGAGCAAAAAGGCTTGGATATGCTGCGTAACCTCACCCAAATTGCCACTGAAAAGGGGGTGCCCACAGAATTTACCCAAGCCTTGGGGGATGCGGGTCGTGCCATTTGTGATCTGGCCAAAGATTGGGAAAGTGATTTGATTGTGCTGGGGCGGCGGGGTCTCAAGGGCTTGAGTGAATTTTTCCTCGGTAGTGTCAGCAACTATGTGCTCCACAATGCCCACTGTTCTGTGCTCACCATCCAGCGCCGCCGTGATTGAGATACCCGTTCGCATTAAGTTTCTTGTGCAACCTACCCGTCCTGAGTGGGTAGAGCAAGCGATCGCTCACCTAGATACGATTTTGCTCGATCACTCCCACTGTGAGCGCAAAGCGGCTGGTGTAGCTATCAATCTCATGTTTCGCTATCCTTCCCACAAGCCCTTAGTGGATGCCCTCACCGATATTGCCCAAGAGGAACTCGATCACTTTCGCCAAGTCAATCAGCAACTCGAGCGCCGCCACATTGCCCTTGCGCCCCTAAGTGCGCCCCCCTACGCTTCCCGCTTGAATGCCGCTGTCCGCCAGGGGGAACCCCAGCGCTTCTTGGATACCCTATTGGTTTGCGCGTTGATTGAAGCCCGCAGTCACGAACGGTTGCAACTGTTGGCTCAGCACTGCCCAGATCGGGAGCTAGCGGAGTTCTTTGCTAGCTTAGTAACCTCTGAGGCACGCCACTATGGCACCTATTGGTATCTAGCCTATGAGTCCTTTGGCCCAGCGGTGGTGGCAGAGCGATTGCAGCAGTTGGCTGCCCTTGAAAGTCAAATTCTCAGCACGCCCTACCCCTTGCCTCGGATTCACAGTTAGCCCTAGATTGCTGGTGGCGTTGCCCCTTGGGCAGTAGTGGGCTGACTAACCGTGAGGCGCACGGTTTGGCCAAATTGCTCCAAAACCACTGCGGGTGTGGTGTCATAGGCATCAATCCCACGAACAAGCACATTGCCGGCGATCGTATCCCCCACCTGCACAGTACGGGTGACATTCTCTTTGGGTGAGCGAATAATTGCTTGGAGACGACCATTCACCGCAGCCACACCAAAAACTTTCACAGCTTGGGCGTCAACGGGTGGGGGCGGTGGCGGGGGGGGTGTCGGTCGGCTGGCGGTACCACGATTGTCCACTCTTCCAGAAGCGCCCTTGCCCCCTCCTTCAACTGTGGGACCATTTTCCCTGCCGCCATTCTCAACACTACCCGTGTCTAGTAGCGGAACAGGCTCAAAAGGATTCGGGCGACCCGTATTCGAGAGTCCCTCAATGTAGGTTTTGGGGTTGGTGGGTGGGGTTAAGGCGGCAACTGCAGATCCAGCAGCGCTGGGTTCGGTGGGTTCAGGTGTCGTCGGAGCTGATGTGGGGGGAGCAATGGGTTGATCCGTTATTTCTGTTTCAGTGACCATGAAGCCACAGCTACTGATTGCTGAGGCCAGCAACCCGGCTACAATGGTGATCATCTTGGTGCGTTGCTTGAACATTTGGTGTCTCACCCTTGGATGATGGTCTGGTGGTGCAGACGTGCTCTCTGTTGCCTACTATAAAATGTACCGTTGGCTGGCAGTGGCTATGCATAGGCAGTTGCTAAAGTGGTCTTTGCAGCGCAGAGTTGCTGTGGGGGCGATCGCTCGGTACACTGAGAACAACTGTAACGTTATTTACGGAATCAATCGGTCATGAGTGCTAAGCCCGTCGTGATTGCTCCCTCTATTCTCTCTGCGGACTTCAGTCGTTTGGGTGAAGAGATCCAAGCGGTGGATCGGGCGGGAGCCGACTGGATTCATGTGGACGTGATGGATGGTCGTTTTGTTCCCAATATCACGATTGGGCCATTGATTGTTGAGGCAATTCGCCCCTTGACCCAAAAGCCCCTCGATGTGCACTTAATGATTGTCGAGCCAGAAAAATACGTGGCCGATTTTGCCAAGGCGGGGGCGGATATTATCTCTGTCCATGCTGAACACAATGCCTCGCCTCACCTGCATCGCACCCTCTGTCAAATCCGCGAACTGGGCAAACAGGCGGGGGTAGTACTCAATCCCTCTAGCCCTCTTGAACTCATTGAGTACGTCCTTGATATCTGCGACCTCGTCTTGATTATGAGTGTCAACCCCGGCTTTGGTGGTCAGAAGTTTATTCCAGCAGTGCTGCCAAAAATTCGGCGACTCCGGCAACTGTGCGACGAGCGCGGCCTAGACCCATGGATTGAGGTGGATGGTGGTCTCAAGGTAGATAACACGTGGCAAGTCCTCGAAGCGGGCGCTAATGCCATTGTGGCCGGTTCAGCCGTCTTTAATGCCCCCGACTACGCCGCCGCGATCGCCGGTATCCGCAATAGCAAACGCCCCAGCCCTGAGTTGGTCACTGCCTAGGCACTGGTTGCTGACGGAGCTTGAAATCGCTGCCACGAAAAGGCTTTCAGGTGGCGATCGCCCGTCTGGTGCAGGATCAAGTTGGCCATCAGCTTGGCTGTAATCGGGGCAAGCAAAATGCCATTACGGTAATGCCCCGTTGCCAAGTAAAGATTGGCCGCTGGCCCTTCTCCCAAAATCGGTAAATCGTCGGGGGTAGCTGGACGATAGCCCCACCACGTATCAATGACCTCGTAACTGGCCAATTCTGGAATAATGGCGGTGGCACGATTCAGGAGTGCTTGCAGGCCAGCAACCGTGGTTCCCTCTTGAAAACCGACATCCTCGCTGGTGGCGCCCACCACCACGTTGCCAGAGCGACGCGGTACGAGATAGAGTTGATCGCCAAAGATCACATGGTTTAACAGGGGTTGCCCCGCTGGTTTGAGTGCCAACATTTGTCCCTTGCGGGGGGTGACGGGTAGGGGAAGGAGGCTTTGTGCCCATGCCCCTGTGGCCAGAATGTAAATCCCTGCAGACCAACGCCCGCGATCGCTCTCTAGCGCTGTAATCTCCCCTTGGGGGGTTTGCTGAAACCGCTGGACACCAATGCCCTCAATCACTTCGATTCCTAGAATGCGAGCGGCACTCACCAAGACCTTGGCCAAGTTGCGCGTATTCACCTGACCATCTTGGGGAAACCACCAGGCTCCTAGCACGCTCGTCGCAAAGCCCGGTTGATAGTTCATCAGCTCAGACGCATCGAGCCAGCGGCTGTCGGGTTCCATGGGGTGGGAGCGATCGCGCTGCCGCTCATCGGTCACCGGTGCCAAAATGCCACAGGGCCAGTAGCCCGCATCCATGCCCGTAAGTTGCTCAAGCTTATCAATCCAACTGGGATAGAGATTGCGGCTCGCCGTACACAAGTTCCACAGGGCACCTGCTGGCAAACCTTCTGCTTGGGGAGCTAACATTCCCGCTGCGGCATGGAGTGCTGCTTCCCGAAACTGGCGGCTGAGAACGGTGGGTCGTGCCCCCCGCAATGCCAATTCGATGGCGATCGCCAGCCCCATGGTGCCGCCACCAATAATCAAAATGTCCCGCTGTTCATCCCCAAGGATCATTCTTGACACTTCAATCCCAATTTACACATTTCTTTATCTTGGCATCTGCCACCCCTTAAGGGTAGCCCAAACCACCCACTTGAGGGGGAACGGCGCCTTGTTTTCCGCTCCTGAAGTCCACTCGCTATAATAGGGGCGATCGCGGTGGATTTGCTGCCGCTGTGTGGTAATTGTCCATGATCTCATCCGGCTCTCACTACCCGATCTTTGGTCCTGAAATTCGTTGTCCCCACTGTCGGCAAGTCATTCCCGCCCTGACCCTCACCGATACGTACCTGTGCCCGCGCCACGGTCCTTTTGAAGCGGATGCCAAAACCGGGGAATTGATTCACCTGCAATCCGGTCGTATTTGGCGCCTCTGGGAAGGCGAATGGTATCGCCAGCATACCCACGCCGACGGGATTCGCTTTGAAATTCACGATGCCCTTGATCGCCTCTACACCCAAGGCTACCGTGCCACCAAAGTCATTATTGCCGAGCGCTATCGCGATCTCTTTTGTTCTTACCTCGAACGCAGCACCCCTTGGCGAGGCCCCACGGATCCCCAAATGCTGCGCTTGTTTGGTTTGCCCGTTGAGTTTAGCCCTCCCGCTAGCCAAGAGGAGCGCTGGGATGTGATTAATTTTGATCTCGAAAAAGAACCCGGCGCCCCCATTCGCCCCCCCTATTTTCGGATGTTTGACTAGTGATGCTCACCCTCGCCGACTGTGGCGAACTGGAATTGATTGCCCGCCTGCGCCCCTATTGCCACAGGGAACTGATTGGCGATGATGCAGCGGTTCTGTCGCTACCCCTTGGAGAGCAACTCGTTGTCAGTACCGATGTGCTGGTTGAGGGGGTGCACTTTAGTTTAGGCATGACTGATACCCCAGTAACGATGACGCCGGTGGATGTGGGCTGGCGATCGCTGGCTGCCAATTTATCCGATCTTGCGGCCATGGGGGCATTGCCCTTGGGGTTAACGGTGGGTCTCGCGGCACCTCGCAACTGTCCTGTGGCAACGATTGAGGGCATTTACCAAGGGATGGCTACCTGTGCTCAAGCCTACGGCACCAGTATTGTCGGTGGCGATACCTGTCGCTCTAGCGTTCTCAGTCTCAGCATCACGGTCTTGGGCAGTGCGCCGCCAGAGCGGATTATTTATCGCGATCGCGCCCGGGTGGGGGATGTCATTGTCGTGACGGGTGTTCATGGTGCCTCTCGCGCTGGTCTCGAGTGCCTTTTGTATCCCCAGTGGGCCAGCACCGTGCCCGCAGAACTGCGGCAAACATGGATCCAAGCCCATCAACGTCCCCAACCGCGATTGGATATTGTCCAATGGCTGCGTCAACAGGTGCCCCCGCCACGCCTAGCCGGCATGGATAGTAGTGATGGTCTCGCTGCTGCTGTTTTGCAACTCTGTCAAGCCAGTGGCGTGGGTGCAGTTCTCTGGGCAGAGCAGATTCCGATGGTGAGCTATGGCGATCGCCCCCAAGCGTTGAACTGGGCACTCTATGGCGGTGAAGATTTTGAACTGGTGTTGTGCCTTGCCCCAGACTTGGCTCAAGATCTCTGTAGGGCAGCGGGTGACCAAGCCGCTATTGTCGGGGAAATTATTCCTGAAAAGAGGGTGCAACTCAAGCTCAATGGTGAATTGCTGCCCCTGCAGCCCGATCAACTCTTTCAGCACTTTTAAGCGATCGGTTGTGGTCGGGCGCAGCCGTCAAGGAATATTACAAAAATTCATAAAGCTGGGGGGCGATCGCCGACAAATCCCCATAAATTTATACATTTCTTAAAAAAATGCTGAGCTACCCCCGAATCGTTCTAATCTAAGTTAGCGCGTTAACTAAAAGTAAAGGGAGCCTCTTAGTAACCATGGTTGTCAAAGCAAGTGGTGGAAGCTCGGTTGCCCGCCCGCAACTTTATCAAACAGTCCCCGTTTCAACGATTATTCAAGCCGAACAGCAGGATCGCTTCCTGAATCGCGGTGAACTGGATGAACTCGCTGTTTACCTGCGCTCCGGGGCAAAACGCCTTGAAATTGCCACCACCCTCACCCGCAACGCCGACATCATTGTTTCCCGTGCTGCCAACCGCATCTTTGTCGGTGGTTCCCCCATGGCCTTCCTCTCCCGTCCCCAAACTGAAGAAGCCCCCCAATTCACTACTGGGGCCAGGGGCGAAGCTATTGACCTCAAAGAAGCCATGAAGCTGGGAATCGCAACCTATGTGGACACCCGTGGTGGATTTCTAGAGGGCTTGCGCTCCGTCTTTAGTGCCTCCGGTGGCGGTGCACCCGTGGGCTTCAAACCAATCAACATTGCCCGCTATGGCCCTGCTCGCATGGAAAAATCCCTGCGCGACTTGGATTGGTTCCTGCGCTATACCACCTACGCCATTGTGGCTGGGGATCCCAACATTCTGGCGGTGAATACGCGCGGCTTGCGGGAAATCATTGAGGCTGCTTGCTCCACCGATGCTACCATTGCTGCCCTACAGGAAATGCGGCGCGCGGCTCTCAGCTACTTTGAAAAAGACGCCGAAGCCAAGGGCATTGTGGACACCTACTTTGAAGTCTTGATCAACGAATTTATTGCCCCTGCCCCCTCCGATAAAGTGCGGCAGCGCAACTCTACCGATCTCCAAGGTCTGCAACTACCCCAAATTTACTTCAATGCCGCCGAGCGCCGTCCCAAATTTGTGATGAAGCCGGGGTTATCCGCTGCCGAGAAAAACGAAGTGGTCAAAGCCGCCTATCGGCAAATCTTTGAACGCGACATCTCCCGTGCCTACGGCTTGGGCATCTCTGACCTGGAATCTAAGGTGAAAAATGGCTCCATCTCCATGAAGGAGTTCATTCGCCAACTGGCCAAGTCGCCCCTCTATCGCAAAAACTTCTACGAACCCTATATCAACAGCCGTGCCCTAGAACTGGCCTTCCGCCATATTTTGGGTCGTGGGCCGTCGAGCCGCGAGGAAGTGCAAACCTACTTTGCCATTATTTCCAAAGGTGGTCTTCCTGCCTTGGTGGATGCCCTTGTGGATTCCAAGGAATACAGCGACTACTTTGGTGAAGAGACGGTGCCCTATCTGCGGGGTTTGGGTCAAGAGGCTCAAGAGTGCCGCAACTGGGGTGCCCAACAGGATCTCTTCAAGTACAGTGCTCCCTTCCGCAAAGTCCCGCAATTCATCACCACCTTTGCCGCTCAGGATCAGCCGCTGCCGGATCAACACCCCTACGGTGCCGGCAACGATCCCTTGGAAATTCAGTTTGGTGCCATCTTCCCCAAAGAGAAGAAAAACCCCAGTGCTCGCCCCCAACCCTTCAACAAAGACACCCGCCGCATTCTCATTACACGCGGGCCAGGGATCAACAATCAGGTGAGCAATCCCGCAGCGCGTGGGGTCGCCCCCGGCAGCCTAGGGCCAAAAGTCTTCAAACTGGATCAGCTTCCCAGCATCAATGCCCGCATTGGCAAACGCTTGATCGCCACGGGCGGCGATAGTGTTAAATTTGCTGAAAGTTCGACCCAGCGGGTGATTCGTGCCGCTTATCTGCAAGTCTTTGGCCGCGATGTCTATGAAGGGCAGCGCCAAAAGGTGGCCGAGATCAAACTGGAAAATGGTGAAATCTCTGTCCGTGAATTTGTGCGGATTTTGGCCAAATCGAACCTCTTCCGCAGCCTCTACTGGACACCGCTGTACGTCACGAAGGCGATTGAATATATTCACCGTCGCCTCTTGGGTCGTCCCACCTATGGTCGCCAAGAGATGAATGCCTACTTCGACATTGCCTCGAAGAAAGGTCTCTATGGCTTGGTGGATGCCATCATTGACAGCCAAGAGTATAGCGAAGCCTTTGGCGAGGACACAGTTCCCTACGAGCGCTACATTACGCCCCAAGGTCTGGCTCTGCGATCCCTCCGCACTGGCACGATTGGTGAAACTGGCGTACCCCCTGAAAAAGAAGAAACGCCTCGCTTTGTCGAACTGGGGGCAGTGACCGAACTGCGAACCGAGCCAGCAATTCAGTTCCGTGCCAATCAAGGGGTGAGCAAGCGCCGCGACCAAACCAAGGTCTTCAAGCTCACGGATCTCAATGACAGGCAAAATCTACAACTGGTGATTCAGGCGGCCTATCGCCAAATCTTTGAGCGGGATGTTGCCCCCTACATTGTCCGCGATGAATTTACCGCCCTTGAATCGAAGCTCAGCAACGGCGAGATCACCCTTAAGGAGTTCATCGAGGCCTTGGGTTGCTCGGAACTCTATCAGAAGGAGTTCTACACCCCTTACCCCAACACCAAAGTCATCGAACTGGGCACCAAGCACTTCTTGGGTCGGGCGCCCCTTGATCAAGCGGAAATTCGTCGCTACAACCAAATTCTTGCCACCCAAGGCTTAAAGGCCTTTGTCCAAGCCCTCGTCAGTAGTGCTGAATATGCTGAAGCCTTTGGCGAGGATACGGTGCCCTATCGTCGCTTCCCCACCTTGCCGGCGGCCAACTTCCCCAACACCGAGAAATTGCACAATCAACTCACGAAGCAAAGTGATGCGATTGTCGTGCCTAGCTTCGCACCGGTGAAACCTCGCCTCGATAACACGAAGCTGCCGCTCCTCAGTCGGGCGATCGCCGAGCAAGAGGCCAAAGCGCGTCAAGCGGATCCCAGCAAACCTCGCTTTATCGAATTGGGACGCTCCTTCCGCAATGGCGATGGTCAATCGGTGGAAGTGGGGGTCGGTACCACCCGTCGCCGTCCTGCTCGCATTTTCCGCATGACCGTGGGTGCCCCTAGTGCTGAGGTGGAACTGGTGATCAATGCCATCTACTGCCAAGTGATGGATGTCTTCAGTGGCCAAGTGCCCAGCCAGTTCCGCCGCCCTGATCTCGAGAGCCGCCTGCGCAACGGTGAAATTACCGTCCGCGAGTTTGTGCGTACACTGGCCAGCTCGGAGATCTATCGCAACCGCTTCTACACCCCCTATCCCAACACCAAGGTGATTGAATTCCTCTTCCGTCACCTCCTCGGTCGCGCTCCGGCCACCCAAGCGGAAATTCGCCAATACAACAAAATCTTGGCGGATCAAGGCCTCAAGGCTGCTGTCGAAACGATGGTGAATAGCCCTGAGTACAGCCGCTACTTTGGCGAAGATGTCGTGCCCTACAAACGCTTCCCCACGCTGCCAGCGGGCAACTACATTGGCAGTGTCAAGGCCGATGCCGACTTGGTGAAGCAATCTTGGTCGAGTCTCTCGCCCTCATTGGTGGGGATTCAGCCAAGCCACCGCGACTAGGAAACGCTGCGACTAACCACTTGTGAATCAATACACTAGCGGATGCTCTTGCAGGGGTGTCCGTTTTTTTGTTGGGTAAGACCACGTTAAAATATGTTAAAGATTTTCAAGTCTGAAAGACCCGCAAAATCCCGTCCTAGTCAGGGCTGGGAGTCTTTCTATAGCCAGTAAAAAAATGATAGAGTACAAAAAATTCACATTTTAATTTCTATCCATTACTGTCCTCATTGAGTAGGAGTGTCCGTTACTTTGGAGAGCCACAAAGAAAAGATACTCGTTGTTGATGATGAAGCGAGTATTCGCCGGATTTTAGAAACTCGGCTGTCAATGATTGGCTATACCGTCGTCACTGCCGCCGATGGCGAGGAAGCCCTGACCACATTTCGGCAGGAGCAGCCAGATTTAGTAGTGCTTGACGTGATGATGCCCAAACTAGATGGCTATGGCGTCTGTCAAGAACTGCGCAAGGAATCCGATGTCCCTATCATTATGCTCACTGCCCTTGGCGATGTCGCCGATCGCATTACGGGGCTGGAACTGGGCGCCGATGATTATGTGGTCAAGCCCTTTTCCCCCAAGGAGTTGGAAGCCCGCATTCGCTCGGTGCTGCGACGCATTGAGAAAACCAGCACCTCTGGCATTCCTAGCTCTGGGGTGATTCAGGTGGGTAATATCCGCATTGATACCAACAAGCGCCAAGTCTATAAGGGGGATGAGCGCATTCGCCTCACGGGCATGGAATTTATGCTCTTGGAATTGCTGGTGGGTCGCTCGGGGGAACCCTTCTCACGCGGAGAAATTCTTGAGCAGGTGTGGGGTTACACGCCAGAACGCCATGTGGATACGCGGGTGGTGGATGTCCACATTTCCCGCTTGCGGGCTAAGCTAGAGGAAGACCCCAGTAATCCAGAATTAATTTTGACAGCACGGGGAACGGGGTATCTCTTTCAACGGATTACTGAACCGGGAGAAGCAAGCAACAAAAATCCCTAACTGGCTTGAGGGTGAGCCATGAATAGACGGCGCTGGTCAGAGGTTGTGGGGCTGGGTCTGACGGCTGTGGCCTTGGGGATTGTTGCCTTTATGCAGCAGGATGCCCTGCGTCAGTTACAGGCTCAAACGGCAGAACAATTCACCGATGCCGAATATGAGCGCCAGAATGCCCAAACGATTACTCAAATGCGGCTTTTGGCAAATCTCCCTTCCTTTGGTTTTGACAATTTAGTTGCCGATTGGGCATTTTTGCAATTTCTGCAGTTTTTTGGTGATTCCGCTGCCCGCCAAGTCACGGGTTACGAGGACGTACCTGCTTTCTTTGAGGTGATTATCGCTAAAGACCCCTGCTTTGCTCAAACCTATCCCTATCTCTCAACGGCAATTACGGTGTATGCAGGACAGCCGCAAACTTCTGTGGCCTTGATGGATCGGGGTCTGGCGGCGATGGATCCCGCCTATCAACCGACGGCCTACTTGGCATGGGTATTTCGGGCGATGGATGAATTGCTCTTTTTGGGCAAGGGGCGAGCGGCAGCAGAGTCCTACGATCGCGCGGCGACTTGGGCAGAAATGAATCCAGATCCCCAAGTCCGCGCCGCAGCAGAGTATTATCGCTCGTTGGCACAAACCCTACGGCGGGATCCCGATAGTCGGATGGCACAGATCAATGCGTGGATTTGGGCACTGGTCAATGCGGTCAGCGATCGCTCGCGGCAAACGGCGATAGAGAATATTGAACGCCTTGGGGGCAAAGTCTCACGGCTCCCCGATGGCAGTTGGCAAATTCGCCATCCTGAGGATCTGCGGTAACGCCTGTGGAACGCACGATTGCCGAAATTAATGAAAAGATTAGAGCGGGCAAGGCCACGGTTTGGACATTGGCAGAACTCAAAGCCCGCCTTGAAAGCCTGAGCATTGCTGAGGCCGCCCGCCAAGTGGATGTGGTGACAACGGGTACCTTTGAGCCCATGGAGTCCTCGGGGGCGATCATTAACTTAGGACCTACGGATCCGCCGATTAAACTGCGGCAGTGCTGGCTCGATGGCATTCCCGCCTACAGTGGTTTTGGTGCGGTCGATCTGTACTTGGGGGCAGCCCAATCCCTTGACCCCAATTCTGAAGCGGGCGAAGCCGACAGTCTGCGGGAGCGAGGGGGTGGCCATGTCATTGCCGATTTGATTGCGGGTAAAGCCATTCCCCTACGGGCAGTGGGCTATGTCACGGATTGTTATCCCCGCGCCAGTTTAGAAACTGTGATCAGCAAACAGACCATCAATCAGTTCTATCTCTACAACCCCCGCAATCTTTATCAAAATTTTATTGTTGGTGTGAATGGTGGCGATCGCCCGCTTTATACCTACCTTGGTCCCCTGCAACCGCAACTGGGGAACGCCGTCTATGCCTGTGGCGGTGCCCTCTCGCCTCTACTGAATGATCCCTACTTGCGACTGGTGGGGATTGGCACGCGCATTTTCCTCGGCGGCGGCATTGGTTATGTGGCGTGGGAAGGCACCCAACACTTCCCCTTGCAAAAACGGTTGGCCAACGACACCCCCATTGGTCCAGCGGCCACCCTTGCCCTGATTGGTGATGCCAAACAGATGGATCCCTTTTGGGTGCGCGGTTGCTATTTCAAGCACTATGGGGCATCCCTGATGTTGGGGGTGGGGGTTCCGCTGCCGGTGTTGGATCAAGAGGTCATTGCCCGCTGTGCCATTCGCGATGAAGAAGTGGTGGCGCCGGTTATTGACTTTTCAATTCCCCGCCGCGTGCGTCCTACCTTCGGCATGGTCAACTATGCCCAACTCAAGTCGGGCAAAATCAAGATTGAAGGCAAAACTGTGCAAACCGCTCCCCTGACAAGTCTTTACTTTGGTCAGCGCATTGCCGAAGTCCTCAAAGACTGGATCCACAGTGGTCGTTTTACCCTCACAGAACCCATTGCCCCCCTGCCGCGCGATCGCGCCTTTTTGCCGCAACAACCTTGGATGCCTGCTGCCAGTGATGATTAATGACTTTTGGCGGGTGGCAGCCCTCCTTTCGCTACAATGACCAATAGTTCAACCACCTTGGCCCTGGGAATTCTCCCGTCCCCAACCTAGTGATTCAGGCCACTGACGAACGCTTGCCGATGGGTGTTTAATAAAAATATAGGGTTCTGGATTCCAGCGATCGCGGACAGACGAAAAGTTGTATCTTGCGTTAGCTTAAATTCCTCATGCGTATTGTTACGGTTGTTGTATGTTCTAGTTGTGTGTCAGTCTCAGCGTTAGGGTAGAGGTCAAGGGCTGTGCAGTATCTCGCCGAGGTGATTAAAAAAACGGGTTTCATGGGGACGAAATCCGAGTTGAAGTTGTTGATGCGTGAGCAGTCGGGCTATTGGCACCCTGTTCCCCAAAACGAAGAAACGATTCCCTTTGACAACAGTCGTGACTACGGCAATGGTGTGTTGGTCTTTGTGGAAATGGCCGCCAACCGCCAAGTTCAAAACGTGGACGAAGCGGCCCGCCGTCTCACCGGTATTTTGCACGGCTTCACACGGATGCGTGAGCGGTTCCAAAGTCAAGAGGAAGAAATTGAAGGCTGGAAGCAATCCCTCTCCTATCAAGCGCAAGCCCTCAACCAACGGGAACAGGAATTTGAGCAGCGCAAAGAAGAACTCCAAGAACTAGAGGCGCAACTGGCCGGCGCTGAAGAGCAATTAGCACAACTCAACAAACTGCGAGAAGAATTGACCGCCGAGGAACAGCGGATTCAAGCAGAGCGGCAAGCCCTTGAAAATTTACGCCACCAAGTCCATCAAGAGCAGCAGCGCTGGGAACAACTCAAATCAAGCCACAGCGTTGGCCTATCCCCAGAACAAATTCGCCAAGTGGACTCGATTTTGCAGCAGTTGGCAGAGACCCTCAACAGTGGTAGCCGTCCCCAAATCGCGGAATGTTTTCAAATTTTAGACCAGCAGCAGGCCTTGCTGAGTCAATACTGGCAGCAATTGGAGCAACTGGAGCAGGAGGTGAGTCAACGGCAAGCCGCCTTAGAGGAGCAACTGCAAGCCTTCCATGCAAAGGAGGAGACGTGGCGCACCGCTCAAGAACAGTTTTGGCAAGACAGTCGGGCCATTGCCCTGCAGGAGGAACTCTGCCGCTACAAACAGTCCGTTCTTGAAAAAGAACGTCACCTCCTTGCCCAACAGGAGGAAATGATCCAGCAAATGCGCCAAGCCATGGTCAGTGATCTCACAGAGGCAGTGGATGTGAATGCCCTGATGAAAATGCCCATGGAGGAACTCGAAAAAGAAGTGGCCAACCGAGGCAATGATCTCAAACGTGCTTCTGCCTTTGTTAACGATCAAGAAGAAGAGCTAAAAATGGCTCTGGAGTCCCTAGCAGAACTGGAGCAAAAAGTCAAAGAAGCCAGTGACTTCGATCGCCTGCAACTGGCAGGCGAACTGGAGGACGAACGCCAGCGCTGTAATCTGCTCAATCAAGCTCTTGAAGGACAGCGGCAAAATATCCGTGAAAAAGAAGCGATCTACAAAATCCACAAACAAGTGCTAGAGGCGCGCAAGGATCCCGCCTCCCAACAGGGCATTAGCCTCATTCCCATCCTCAGTGAACTGGAGCGCCAGTTTCAAGAGTACAGTATGGCTGTCAATCAACTCGCGGAAGAATTGCAGCAGGCCTATACCGATCTCGAAAGTCTGCGCCACGACCTCGAAGAGCGGCGCAAACTGCAACAGCAGCAAAAAGATCAACTCAGTCAAGAAGAACAGGCACTGATTGAAGAGCAACGTTTAATCGCTGCCAAACGCGGCCAAGCGAATCTGCTGCGGGAAATTTTACAACCTGTCCAAGATCGCCTCAATCACCTGCGCCAAGGCCTAGAGGGACTGAACCAAAATATCCTCAATGGCCGTCCCGGTGCTCTCATTTCTGAATTGCAGCAGGTGGTCATGAATCTGGGACAAGGGGCTTAGTCGCTAATTGCGCTGCCGCATTGCATCTCGGACTTTGGTTGCCCCTGGGCGGTTATTTTGCTCACGGTACAGCTTCAAAGCCACTTGATAGGCACTGTGGGCCTCCTGCCGCCGCCCTTGGGCTGTCAAGGCTTTGCCCAAGCGGTAAAATCCTTCGGGATTCTTGGGATGGATCTGTGTGGCTTGACGATAAATCGCCGCAGCTTCAAGGGGATTGTTTTGCTGCATTAATAGCTCCCCAAAACTGAAGTAGGTGGCTACCCGTTCGGGTTGCAGGGTGATCAGGCGGCGGTAGGCTTGAATGGCTCGCTCGGCTTGATTTGCAGCAGCAGCCAGTTCAGCCACCTGTTGCAGCAGATCCGCATCCCACTGACCCAAGTTAGCCGCGCGATCAATCGCTTGCCAGCCATTGCTAGGATCGCCGGCGGCCAGAAGGGCCATCCCCAAGTTGAGTTGAATCGAGGCATTGCTGGGGGCAAGGGCTGCCGCCTGTTGCAGACAACTGAGGGCTTCAGGAATATTGCGTTGTTGGAGCAGCAAAACGCCTAATCCCTTTTGAGCCGCCCAATTGCGGGGGGCAAGACTGAGGGCGGAGCGGTAGGCCTGTATCGCGCCTTGGGGATCCCCCATGCGGGCAAGAATCACCGCCAATCCTTCATAGGCTTGGGCATTACGGTTATCGAGGCGAATGGCTTGGCGGTAGGCGGCAGCAGCCCCGTGGTTTTCCCCCATCCTCCCCAGACTGTAGCCGAGGGCATAGTAAAAATCAGCGTTTTGTTGATCCAGCTCAATAGCGCGTTGGTAGGCACGGGCGGCTTCGGCAAATTGTCCCTGCTGGGCATAGATGTAGCCAATGGCAGAATGCACGCGGGAATTAAGGCTCTCGCTCTGGAGCAGTTGCTGATAAATGGCCAAGGCTTGAGCATAGTTTCCTGCTTCCACTAGCCGTCGCCCTTCTTGCATCAGTGTGCTGACTTGGCTATTGGCATGTACTGGCGATGCTATCCAAAGGCCAAGACTGGCAATGCTAGCCCACAAAAGAGAATTGCAGCGCATCGTCAGTGAGTCCTCCTCGCAAACATTAACCTCAACTTAACGGTTGTTTACAGCTCTCTTAAGAGATACTGCAAATTCCGCCAAGGGCGATCGCCAAGGGTTAAGAGATCTAGTTAAGGCAAACTAAGGCTCTATTCTGGACAATTTTGACTCGAATGGCAAATCAAAAGGTAGGTGTGCGATGGCGAGACGATGCAACATTGCCCTTGTGGGCAGCTACAACAGCGGCAAAACAACCCTTGCAGAAAGCATTTTGCGCCTTACCCGCGCCACGAGTAGTAAGGCGAGTAGTCTTCTAGATACCAGTCCTGAGGCTCGCGATCGCCAAATGGGGGTGGAACTAAATGTCGTTCATACCCAGTATGGGGACTTGGAGCTGACGCTTCTCGACTGTCCCGGCTCGGTGGAATTGCTCCAAGAAACCCTCAATGCCCTCGTGGGGGTGGATATGGCGATCGTTGTCTGTGAACCCCTCAGCGATCGCGCCTTTACCCTAACTCCCCTGTTCAAATTCCTCGATGACTGGCAGATTCCCCATATCCTTTTTGTCAACAAGATGGAGCGTGCCCATGATCCCTACATGGAGATCCTCGCCGCCTATCGCCAAGTTTCCAGTCGTCCCCTTGTACCCCACCAGTACCCCATTTGGCAGGGAGATGATCTCCTGGGCTACATTGACTTGGTGACGGAGCAGGCCTATCACTACCATGCGGGGGCAGCGGCGGATTTAGTTCCCTTTCCTTCCGAATTACAAGCCGTTGAACAGGCCGCGCGGGCGGAGCTACTGGAGGCTCTAGCCAACTATGATGATCACCTCTTGGAGGAACTCCTTGAGGATATTGCGCCGCCGGAAAGTGAAATCATGGCGGATCTGCGCTGGGAGTTGGGAGCCGATTTAATTGTGCCCGTCTTTTTTGGCAGTGCGCAAACGGACTACGGTGTGCGTCCCCTATTGGCAGCCCTCGATCGCGAAGCACCCGATGCCACAGAAACTGCTGCGCATCGCCAGATCAACGGTGAAGAGCCTCTCGCCCAAGTGCTGAAGACCTTCTATCTACCCCAAGGAGGCGGCAAGCTCTCCCTTGTACGGGTCTGGCAGGGTACCTTGACCGATGGTATGAGCTTGAATGGGGTGCGCGTAGGTGGCATCTACCGTGGCCAAGGTACACAACTGGAATCCCTAGGACAAGCCACAGCGGGGGACATCGTTCTCTTGGCGCGGCTAGAGGGCATTCGTACCGGTGAGACCCTCAGTGTCAGTGGTCAGGCGGTGCCTTTGCCCTGTGCACCCCAACTAGAACCTGTCTATGCCTTGGCCATTACCCCCAGTAAACGCAGTGATGAGGTGAAGCTCACCAGCGCGCTGCAAAAACTCCTTGAGGAAGACCCGGCGCTGCGCTGGGAACAGCATGGCGATACCCATGAAATTATTCTCTGGGGACAGGGTGACATTCACTTGCAGATTGCCCTCGATCGCCTGCGCCGCAAATATAACCTACCGATGCAAACCCATCTCCCCCAAGTCCCCTACAAGGAAACCATTCGCCGCAGCACGAAAAACAGTCATGGCCGCTATAAACATCAAACCGGTGGCCACGGCCAGTTTGGCGATGTGTACCTCGATATTGCTCCCCTAGAACGCGGCAGCGGCTTCCAATTTAGTGAAACCATTGTCGGCGGCGTTGTGCCCAAGCAATATATCCCCGGTGTCGAGCAAGGGGTGCGGGAATTTCTTAGCCGAGGACCGTTGGGATTTCCGATGGTGGATGTGGCGGTGACCCTCACCAATGGCTCTTACCACTCTGTGGATAGCTCTGAGCAGGCCTTTCGCCAAGCGGCTCGCCTCGCCATGCAAGCGGGAATTCCCCAGTGTGAACCGCAACTCCTAGAACCAATCATGGCGGTGCAGGTGTGGATGCCCCAAGCCTTTACGGCTAAGGTGATGCAGGCGTTGACGGGGCGGCGTGGTCAGGTTTTGGGCTACAGCAGTAAGGAGGGTTGGCCCGGCTGGGAACAAATTGAGGCTTATTTACCTCAAGCGGAAATGCATGACTTTGTGGTGGAGTTGCGATCGCTGACGATGGGCACAGGTGGCTTCCATTGGCAATTTGACCATCTTCAAGAAGTACCGGAGAAACTGGCCGCGACGATTGTCCAGCGCCACAAAAAAGCCTAGGCCACCAGTTGAGCCGCCTTGGCCTGCAATTCCTGAAGTCGTTTGGCCATAATCTGCTGAATCTGCGCCTCCTGCTGGCGATCGCTCGCATCAAGATCATCGGCCACGGTGCCGGGAGCAGCTTGGAATTTCTTGAGTTGACGGTCAAAGAAACTATTGGGAAAGCGGCGGTACTCAACGGTCTGCTGCTGGAGGCGGGCAGTGTGGCAAAACTGGTGCAGCCAATGGGCATAGGCCACATCCTCAGCCCCATAGCGAAATTGGCGAAATACCTCCTCTTCGGGAAAGCCGCCAATAAACTCATGGACTTCGCGGCGCACGGCGAGATTGAGCACCAGCGTTTGCTCGAGGCTCCTGTGCCAGTAGGGATGAAGGCGATCGCGACAATAGACCCCTGTGCGCACCGCCCCAAAATACGCTGGGGCATAGGGTTCCGGTAAGGGCTGATTCAACACCGATAGAGCTAAAAACAAATGCTCAGGGCGGTAGAGATCATCGGCATCACAGAAAAAAATTACCTCCCCCTTGGCCAAGCGCACCCCCATGTTCCGCGCTGCCGCAATCCCAATATTCGTCGGCAAGCCCACCAATTGTAGGGGCACCGTATTCGGCCATCCTGCCGTCGCCACATCACAGGTGTGATCCGTTGAACCATCGCTAATCAGGATGAATTCCCCCGCAGTGGCGTAGGGGAAGTGCTGTTGGAGGTAGCGGCAACTGGCGGCAATGCTCTCAAGGGTTTCTCGAAAGACCGTTTCTCCCCGCTGGGTCACCACATTGTAGGCGGGCATCACAATCGAGAAGGAACGCAGGCCAGCAAGTTCCACAGCAAGTCCCTCAGTCACTCGCCCTCATTTTCTCCTTAAGAGCGGCTGCGATGCAAAAATTTCCCAAGGTGTTGACAAACGCTCAGGGTATTCGCTACATTAACTAATGCTGAGTCTTGCCCCCATCGTCTAGAGGCCTAGGACACCTCCCTTTCACGGAGGCGACGGGGATTCGAATTCCCCTGGGGGTATCCTACACTGGCAACCTCAACGTGAACGGTCGATATTTGATTCGCCGATCCCCTGCCAAAGTGCCACAATACGGAAAGTAGTGCAGGAGACAAAGGATGGACTGGGCAACGCGGGTGATGCGGGTCACGCCGTCGGTAACGCTGGCGATTGATGCCAAAGCCAAGGCAATGCGCGCGGCGGGAGAGGATATCTGTAGCTTTAGTGCGGGCGAACC
>FMSI01068597.1_pt1 | contig 27216 bp, 24 predicted proteins | sample 1504471 | NCBI WGS metagenome assembly FMSI01 (sample SAMEA4475357, study PRJEB15587) | soil metagenome | biome: Soil; feature: Field | place: India | collected 2015-03-11 | depth 0 m
AGCCCTGCTGCTAATTCAGGCATTATGATAGATGATGTTATTGTAGCAGCAGATGGCAAATCTATTCAAAACCCTCAGGATTTAATTCAGATAGTCAGAAATTCTAGTGCTGGAAAACAATTGCAATTATCAATAATTCGTAAAAAAAATCACATAACAATTCCTGTTATTCTTGGCAATGTTCCTGAAAAAGCTTATAATGCTACAATGCCTTCAAATACCACCAATATAATGACCAATACTTCCAAAACAGATTCCGCTGAGTAAATTTATTTTTTTATTTTTTATTGCAAAAATATATACACTTTGTGTGATAGTTCCTGAGTATTAGTGTATTATGCAAAGTAACCTTAATGGTATGATTCCTATAAACGATAGAACTATCCATTCTGCCACTGAAATGGTAGCTATGTTTCAGTTGCCAGCGTGTGTTATCAGCATTACGGGCGAAGTGATAGCATCAAATAGTGCATTTTCTGATTTAGTCAATATTAAAAACCTGTCTCTTGATGTAACTCATCCTTTTTATCCTGAATACCGAAAACAGCTTGCAACATCATATCTAAAGGCAATAAAAGGAATTTCCAGACAATGTTTTGCAGTGTTTCGTAACAAGGAAAACCAGCGTGTTTCAGCGGAGATCTACATATTTCCAGTGTTTCAGGGTACATCAATTGTTGCCCTATTTGTTCTTTTGCAGATAGTTGATGAAAGGATTCTTTCCTTTGACAAATCAACCGATACCATAATCAGCCAGCAGGGTAAGAATTACGAAACACTGCTGTATGAATATTCACCTTTCCCCATTTTGCAGATTGACCAATCTGGTAACATAGTTAAAGCTAGCCCTTCCGTCCAGGAACTTATAGGCTATGAGATTGAAGATTTAAAGAAAAACAGGAATCTCTTATACCGTGCACTGAATCATTATGATTTTAACAGAATGCGATTAACCTTGTCTCAGATTTTTGAAGGAAGTATAGGATACAAGCGAATAGGTGAAGTGCGTTTTACAACAAAAGATAAGGATGAAAAATGGGTAAATGCAACCTGCTATCCCGTGCAAATTGAAAGTAATCAGCCTATTGTTGAAATTATTTTAGAAGACATAACCAGGATAAAACGACTGGAATATCAGATGCAGCAGCTGAGCAGATTTCATATTATTGGCGATCTGACAAAAGGATTTCTTCATTCATTCAATAACATTATTAACATAATGCTCAATAAAGCTCAATGGCTTTTGCAGATTACAGAAAAACCATCTTTCCAAGAAGGCCTTAAACTTATCGTAAAATCTGCTGAAGATGGTATACAGCAGATACGCCGTATTGAGGAATTTATTGGAAGAGATAAATTGGAAGAAAAATCAGACATTAATGTTGTTGAAGCAATTGAAGATGCTATTGAATTTGCAAAAATCCAGTTTAAAGTTGAAGAAGCCCAAAAACGAAGATCTGTTATCATTGAACGGCGGTATTTTTCACTTGTCAGCATGTATGGTGATCCTCATATCTTCAGGGATTTACTTCTTTCTACTATTTTTAAAGTTGCTTCAGTTATCACTACCAAAGGTGTTATTGAAGTAACCTTAAAAAGAAACAGCACCTTAACTATTGCAGTGAAGGCAAAAAAAGAATCAACCGAAACCAAAGATGAATTTGCATTTATTTCAACTATGGATCTAACAAAGCTAGCTGAGCAGAACCATGCAAAACTATTGGAAGAGGAATCTTTACTGGATTACTCAATTACTATTATACTTCCTGAAGATACAGTTTCAGCACTTCCCCATAAAGAACAACAAATTCCTCAAACTAAATTACGGGATATGGATATATGCATAGTGGAAGATGAACCAGCACTACAGGAAATTATGTATGAAGTATTTGATTCACTTGGTAACAGGGTTTCGGTTTTTAATAACGCAGATCAGGCGTATGAATCGTTTAAAATAAACAAATTTGATATTGTTATCGCTGATTACGGATTATCCGGAACAACAGGCCTTGAGTTACTGACTAAGATCAAAGAGCAAAAAGAAGAAACTATAACTGTCCTATTAACTGGATGGATTTTGAATAATATCAAGGCATACAAAAATGTTATCGATATATACATGCATAAGCCATTTAAGTTAGATGTTCTCATAAATGAGATTTCTAATGAGATGTCCAAACGCCATACGTTGTAATTTTTATAGAATAGTACTCATCTTTTCCATCATATCTTTTTTGCCCAATGCCTCAATGATATCCCCTGCCTCAATAACTTCCAAAGACTGAGGATTAAAGATCATTGTTCCGTTGGTTTTTTTAATAGCGACAATTATTACACCATAATCTTTTCTTAATTTGCTTTCTATTAAAGTTTTACCAACCATTGAAGATTTTTCCCCAACCGTAAGCTCTTCCATGGCCAAGCCTAATTCCGAATCCATCATCGCAGTGTCCAGAAAATCCACAACAGTGGGGCGCGTTAATACCTCAGCCATTCGCTTCCCACCAATCTTATATGGCAGCACAACTCTGCTTGCTCCAGCTCTCAACAATTTAACTTCAGACCTCTCGTCAGACCCCCTGGATAATATGAATATATCATTGCGTAGGCCCCGTGCTGTTAATACAATATAGACATTGTCGGCATCAGACATTACCGCCGTAACAATACCTTTTGCTCTCATTATCCCTGCCTTTATTAAGGCCTCCTCATTTGTTGCATCCATGGCAACAAAAAGATATCCTAATTTTTCAAGCTCTTGAACTGCAGAAGGGTTATTCTCGATAACTACAAACGGAACTTTTCTCTCAAAAAGCTCCTTACATATAAGCTTACCTATTCTGCCAAAACCACAGATAATATAATGATCTTGTTGAGTCTTAATCTGCCGTTCCAATTTTTTCCTCCCAAATTCTTTTCTTAGTTCACCCTCAATAATCATACGCAGCAATGTTCCAATAGCGTATGCACTGATTGAAACCCCACTCAATATTATTAAAATAGTAATAAAGCGTCCAATAATAGTTAATGGTTTCACTTCCTGAAAGCCAACAGTACTTATTGTTATCATGGTCATATAAAAGGCATCAAATGGATTCATATCCTCAAAAGTATAATATCCGGCTGTTCCAAAGCCTATTGTGCAAAGAAGCAGTAAGAATGCCACACGCAATTTTTTTAATTCCATAGAAATCCTGACATGATCAGAAAAGTTAGTTGATTATATGTATTGTCAAAAGACATGGGGGATTGTAAATAAATTTTTAAAAAAATAAAATTATATTTGATTTTTATTTACTACTATCGTACTATTCTTAAAAATATTATTATTTGGATCATCACAATACATTATATTTGTTATATCACACAGTATTTCTAAATGTATTCATAACTACAAAAAATATTAAAATAAGAGAGGTGATGTTATGGCAACATTTCAACACAGCACAGGAACATTTATTGGTAAGGGCGGTATAGAAATATTTTTTCAGCAATGGGAAGTTGCCAACCCAAAAGCAATTCTTGTTATTATTCATGGCCTGGGAGAGCATTCAGGGCGATATGGTAACCTTATTGATGCGTTGCAAAATAAAGGCATTGCAATCTATGGACTTGATCACCGTGGTTTTGGCCGCAGTGGTGGCAAGCGCGGTCATGTCGATAGTTTTATGGATTACATCTATGACATCAAAATCTTTATCAACATGATCAAGGATAAACAATCTAACAAACCAATCATCATGTTAGGTCATTCAATGGGTGGTGTGCTGGCACTTAAATATGCTCTTACTCATGCTGAAGATCTTGATGCACTAATTCTTTCTTCACCTGGTCTTGTACCAGCTATTGAAGTTCCCACATGGAAAAAAAATTTAGCCATATTCCTTTCTTCCCGAATACCTTCTTTAACCATGCCATCAGGGCTTGACGCAACAACTATCTCCCGTGACAAGGAAGTGGTCAAAAAATATTTAGACGATCCGCTTGTCCATGATAAAGTAACTCCACGATTTTATGTTGAAATGATGAACACAATTCAGGAGTGTATAAACCGCTGCAATGAGATCAAGCTCCCGTTGTTAGTATTTCATGGTACTGCTGATGCACTGGTATTGGATGAAGCAAGTAAAATCGTATATCAGAAGGCAAGCTCAAAAGACAAAACACTTAAACTTTTTGAAGGCTTATTCCACGAAACCATGAATGAACTGGAAGCTGACCGTAAGAAGGTTCTTAAAGTTATTACTGACTGGATAGTAGCTCATGCCAAAAAAACTACTCCAGTTAAAGCAAAACCCGTGCCAAAAAAACCTGTACCTAAAAAAGCCACTCAAAAAAAATCATCATCAACGGCAAAGGCTACAGCAAAATCTAAAACTATTAAAAAAGCAAAAAAGAAATAATATTAGTACAACTATATTCACAGAACAATCTATTCGTAAAATTTGAACAATAAATAAAAAGCCGGGTGGGAGAGCCCGGCTTTTTAATGTGGTGTTGCGATGCTATCTCAAGCGTTATTTCAAAAGTTGTAATACTGTTTGCGACTTTGTATTTGCCTGTGCAAGCATAGCAGTTGCAGCCTGGGTAAGTATTTGATTCTTTGTGAATTCTGCCATCTGCTCAGCCATATCAGTATCACGGATGCGACTTTCTGATGCCTGAATGTTTTCATATGCATTCATTAAGCCCTTAGCTGCATGTTCTAACCTGTTATAGTATGCACCCAGGTCAGCCCGTTGTTTTGAAATCTGCCGCAATGCCTCATCAGCAAGCCCGATTACTGCATTAGCCTTTCCTGGCGTAGATATTGAGATGAAAGTCAGTGTTACAGGATTTCTTAAACCCAATGCTGCAGTGGTCATTGTTTCAATGAACACTCTTTCACGCTGGTGCATGTTAGGCCCCATATGGAACCACATTGATGCTGATGGATGAAGCCGTGCAAATGCACCGGTTAAAATCTTCATCTTGTTAAACTCAGCCTGTGATGCAATTCGGTCAATTTCATCTACAAGCTCTGATACTTCAACCTGAATCTGCTGTCTGTCTTCAGGTGTGTAAATACCATTTGCAGATTGTACAGCTAAAACCCTTATACGCTGCAGTATATCATGTACTTCCTGCAAATACCCTTCTGCCGTCTGAATCAACGACATACCATCTTCAGTGTTGCGTTCTGCTTGCCGCAAGCCCTGAATCTGTGAACGCATTTTCTCGGACACGGCTAATCCAGATGCATCATCACCTGCTTTATTGATGCGCATCCCCGATGAAAGCTTCTCCATGTCCTTTGTGATTGCCCAATCGTGAAATTTGAGCGTACGGTGGGCAAAAATTGCGCTGATGTTGTGGTTTATAATCATGGTGTCCTCCTTGAACGATATACTATCATCCGTGATAGCATTAACTATATAAATAGTTCATTCCAAACTTCGTCTTAATCAAAAAAACGGGTGAGAATGATTATACGGTATTATCGTTATTTATATGCTTTTATTATAAAATATGATTCTATATGATGCTATTTTTATTAGTTTTGGTATTTGTTAAAAAACGATTATTACATTCCTGATTCAGCGATTATTATTTTAGAATAATTTTAAAATAACAGATACATACATTTGTAGCTATTTTAAAAAAGCGGTCATTGAATACATTCTGCAATTTTTTAATCATAAATACGCTCACTTTTATACAACATTGTTACACTTTATGGCAAAATTACTGATTTTATCGCTCCAGAATTTTTTATAGGAACGGCTTTTTGAACAGTCCCTGAGATATGTAGTATATTCTTCATATCTAAATTATCATTTAGGGATAATTGGTATTTTTAAAAATCAAATTTCAAAAAATCTTTTTCTTGAATTAAAATAAACGATGGTAAATAGTGTAGTTAATAGTGTATTATACATTGTATATGTGGTGTAATGGGGTTATATGAAAACAAATACAACAGATAAAATATTTTCGTTGATTGAATCCACTCCACTATTATCTAACCTTGTGAAAAAGGGCGGAATAAGGTTAAAGTGGGTTATTACTGTTTCAATGCTAATAGTAATAGTTATTGCTATAATAAGCCTACTTTTAATAAGCATATCAGAGCGCGCCCTGATAAAAGCTAATGACAAACTATGCCAGACTATAGCGTACAATATATCCTCTTCAGAAAGTTTTTTGACAGCAGAAAAAAAGCCACTGAAGCGTTCGCTAATATTACAGGATATAGTAAAAGGGCTTTCAAAAACAAATATTGAAGGGTTTGTATATGCTGCTGTTTACGATACACAGGGAATTATAGCAGAAAAAAAATATACGTATGCAGCACATACTGAGGCTAAACTACATGGTAAATATTACTCAAAGGATCTGATTCCACAATTTGAAAAAATAAATACAACTATAAAAGAAAAGATCTTATTAACTATCGACTCTAAACCAACTGTATGTTACCGTTACCGCGTCCCATTTGAGTTTTTCAAAGCAAAGATAGGAATAATAGAGATAGTTTTCACTGAAGATGCAATTTTAGGGCCAGTGCACAGAGCGCGCCTGGCAATGCTTGTCATTGCAGTTATATTGCTATCGTTAAGTATTTATGCTTCAATGCGTATCGCACGGCAGATGGTGGAACCAATAGTACAATTAACATCAGGTGTTATTCAGGTTAAAAAGGGTGATCTCAACACAAGGCTTACGGTGACAACACATGATGAAATTGGAATACTTACTGAAGAATTCAATGAGATGATTAATCATCTACGCGAAAAGCTTAAAATGCAGAAATTTGTATCTGAATCAACCATCTCCATGATTCGTGAAAAGAGAGATGATGAACTTGACCTTGGTGGAACCAGAAAAAATATGGCTTTTCTTTTCTCAGACATACGGGGTTTTACTGCCATGTCAGAGAAGTTACCTCCTGAAGAAGTTGTGTCCATATTAAATGATTATCTTGATCTGCAGGCATCAATCATTAAAAAGCATGGGGGTGATATAGACAAATTTGTGGGTGATGAAATAATGGCAGTATTCGAAGATAAAAAGAAAGCTGACAGTGCAGTCAACGCTGCAGTGGATATAATCGAATCTATAGATGCTCTTAATAAACAGCGTGCTAGGGAAGGAAAAATTACTGTAACTGTTGGAATCGGCATCCACATGGGTGATATTGTTCATGGAAGGATGGGTTCAAAAGAAAGAATGGATTTCACATCAATTGGTGATGCCGTCAATCTGGCGGCACGGTTATGCTCTCATGCAGATTCACAGACGATTCTTGTTTCACAGGAAATTATTGCAAGTCTTACAAAAAGAAAATTCAAAGGGAAAAAACTTGAACCCATTAAGGTAAAAGGCAAGGAGCACCCCATACCTATTTTCCAGATAACCGGAAAAGCCTGATTAATCTTGATGGATAACCGGATAAAATTCTTTTCTTATAAAGTAACTGATCTTGCGCAATATTTCTTTATATTGCTTTTTATTATTTTTTATATTTTCAAATAATATGGCTGCCTGTACCAAACTATCCAGATCGGCTTCAGAAGTCCCCTTGGTATGCAATTCTGCGTGTTCGGTAGTATTAAGAATCAGGTTATACTTCTTTGCAATCTCATCCAGTATTATTATTTCAATTGAAATATCTAAATTATCTCCAATAGAATTTCCAATACGCAAGGCATGGTACGCAAAATTATTTGTCAAAAATGAATTGGCATCTAACTTTTTTGCAACTAACTCAGGAACAGTATGCGTTGCAAGATAACTATTTAAAATTTCTAATTTTTTCATTATAGTATTCTCCTATTCAATAATAAAGTATACTGCACCTTATGTCATTTCTTGCCATGCCAGCTAAATTAACCTTCTTATGGAATCTTTCCATATAATTCCATAGGTAGCAAAGGGCATTGAAGATTAATAACTATATTACCAATTGCTCAGTGTTTTTTTAATATTGTCCCACTTGCCTAAAAAAAGCAACAAAAATAAATTACAGTACAACGAAGTGTACAATTTATTTTTTATAAAATTGTTAATGAACCAATACTATTATTTATCGTATTTCTACTACTATACCTGCAAAAACAGTCATTTTATTTTTTATTTGCAATTTTAAATCAATTATTTATAATGCTATCAAAATCTAAAATTTTATAGAGGAGCTTATGCCGAGGAAAGAGTATATTTCCGGAACCTTTTGTATCGATATTAAATGTACCCATCACAAAGCTCTGGAGCAATATTCAGGTGATGAGTATTTCAAACAAAAAGCCCTTCTATGCGCTGACTGTTACGCATGGAAATTTTTTATATGGCTCCGCGATCATAAGTATCGCATAATCCAAACAGTACCGGAAATATCTGCACGTGAACTGGCTGCACGCATTAAAGGTATTGACCCTGTAAGAGTTGAAGATTTAACTGAAGACGAGATATTGTGCTTATAGCAGTAAGAACATAAGACGAAAATATTTATTTTAATTTTTTACTACACGGAGGCATTCGATGATACGTAATATAGGGATAGTTATTGTTTCCATTATAATCATTGCAATTATCGCTGATGCTATTGTTACTATACTTTCTAAACCACAATACGGCAGAAAAGCATGCCAAGATGCTAATATCCCTTATAAAACAGTGATAGCTCACAGAGGAGCTTCATATTGGGCACCCGAAGAAACATATTTTTCATATGTAATTGCAAAAAATGTAGGAGCTGAATACTTAGAGATGGATGTCCAGCGAACCAAAGATGATGTCATTATTGTCTTTCATGATGACACACTTAGCCGTATCACCAACATTGCTGAAGTATTCCCCGGAAGGGAAAATGACCCTCTATATACATTTACCATGGCTGAACTTAAAAAACTGGATGTCGGCAAATGGTTTAATTCATCTTTCCCTGAAAGAGCCAAACGTTCCTATGACAGTACTAAAATTCTTACTTTGGACGAAGTTATAGATATTGCAACTTCAGATGGAGTATTCTATCCATTATATATTGAAACAAAAAGCCCAAAAAATTACCCCGGTATTGAAGAACAACTTGTCCACATCCTTGAAACCCGTGGTTATATACAAAAGGGTGAAAAAAAGATTAATGCTCCCTATGCACCAGTAATATTCCAATCATTTGAAATTGATAGTTTGATGTTGCTTCAAAAATATGCACCCAAGGTACCACGCGTATATTTGATTGATGAGGATATGGTTGCGCAAAAAGGCTGGGATACATTGATTACAGAAGCAAAACAGGCACAATGTGTCGGTGTTGGACCATCGGGATACCAGGGTTGGCCCTGGATAACCGGTAAGGCTCACCGTAATGGTCTGCTTGTCCATATATACACTGTGAATCAAAAATGGCAGTATCGCCTTCTAAACTGGTTTGGTGCAGATGGTTTTTTTACCGATAGATGTGAATTATTAATGGAATATTATGTGAAACCACATAAAAAACCTTTTAAGGAAATTTTATCAGGTATAGAGTAAACTAATAGTCAACGTATACACAAGTTCTTTTGTAGCAAAACCTTTTACTGATTATACACTGAAGCGGGAATCGTAAAGTGCTTTAACCTGAAATCTATACTTAATACTATTAAGTGAAAAATACTGGTAATGCATATACAAAAAGCTATATGCTACACATTATTCAACCGATATGTAAACTGTTATGCAATACTACATTTTACTTGACTATCAATTTATAATTATATAATTTAAAAAATACTATTTTGTTTTTATCTTCTAAACAGGAGATGTTGAATGAGTGAATGGTCAATTGCTGGCAAAGGAATCCTAACCCCTGATAAATTTATCAAGAAATCAAGTGTATTTGTCAGTGACGGAATTATGGATAAAATTGATGGGCGAAGCAGTTTTAGCATTGAGGTTGATGGCATCATAGTTCCAGGTTTAATCAACAGCCATGACCATTTACTTGGCACATATCATCCAAAAGTAGGCAACGGCCCTTATGAAAATTGGCTTCCATGGGATAATGACCTTAAAAGCTCACCTATTTATGAGGAACGTCAGCAGATTGAAAACCGTGACCTTTATCTATTAGGGGGGTATCGTAACTTGTTATCTGGTGTCACAACCGTTTCTGACCACATACCTCATTTTGTCAATGAACCGTTTATTGATATACTTCCTGTTAAAGCTTTAAAAAATTATGCTCTAGCACATGCTGTTGTTTCTTTTGCATTAGCCTGGGGAGATGGCATAACAATAGAGTACCAGAAAGCAGTCAAAGATAAAATACCATTTATTACCCATTCAGGCGAAGGCTTTGATGATGAAACCCGTAATGATATTGATACTCTTGAACGTTTAGGAGCACTGGGTGAATACACGGTACTTATCCATGGAATAGCATTCAATGAAAATGACATAAAGCGTATAAAAAAAGCAGGGGCATCAGTAGTATGGTGCGGTGATTCAAACATGTATATGTTCAATCGCACCGCCAATGTTAAGCTTATGCTTGATCATGGAGTTAATGTGTGCATAGGTACTGATTCGCCCATGTCGGGTGGCGAAAATCTTCTTTATGAAATAAAATTTGATCGAAAATTATACAAAAAGCTATTTGGGCAGGATCTCAGTGACGAAACAATAGTTAAAATGATTACAGTAAATCCGTCGTATGCTTTTAAACTGCATGATCACGGCGCTATAAAGCCTGGCAATGTTGCTGATTTTATTGTCATATCCCGCACAGAAGATAATCCTTATTCAGCAGTTGTCAATGCCCAATTAGAAGATATTGCACTGGTAGTAATAAACGGGAAGCCAATGTATGGCGACAGCTCATACAAAAAACTTTTTGACTATAATAAAGTCAAATACCAGGAAATAATTTTACGCAACAGGCACAAGCTGGTAGTAGGCGATTTATTAGGACTACTGCGAAGAATAAGCAAAGCCGTTGGCTATAAGAAGGAATTCCCATTTATACCTGTTGAATTTGATATATAACTGTGTGTGAGGCTTTCTATGTCTAATGGTTCACCAACACAAGGAATTACCACACGAACCTACAAACCAGGGTCAATTGTATATTTTGAAAACGACAAAAGTGAATATATTTATATTCTTAAATCAGGATTAATAATTTTAACTTCACAAAAGCTGGAAACTGGTGAAGAAATTAAAGAAGAGGTGCGGCCAGGTGAATTTTTTGGTGTTAAGTCAGCATTAGGCCGTTATCCCCGAGAAGAAACGGCACAGGTATTAAAAGAATCTGTAGTGCTGGTGTTAACACTTGCAGATTTTGAGCGTCTCATTTTAAAGAACGTCAATGTGGTGATGAAAATGCTCAGAATCTTCAGCAACCAGCTCAGACGAATCGGAAGAGCTGTGCGTGAAGTTCTTGGGGAAACCAGCACTATCAATCCAGAGGAAGAACTGTTTAAAATTGGGGAATATTATTACAGGGCGGGGCGTTTCAATCAGGCCCGTTATGCATATAATAAATATCTGGATTACTATCCAAACGCTAAGTATTCAGACCTTGCAACTAAGCGTATACGTGAAATCGATTCTGGTCAAGCTGAATCAAATATAGCTCCACAACCCGTAATACGTAAAGAAATAGAAAAGTCCAAAGAGGCATTAAAAGATTTTACACTAGATGATGATATGGGAGCCCCAGCGTCAAAGGAATCAGTGGTTGATGAAATGGATGATTTTTTAGGTGCAGATGATATATCGGGATCAGATTTTGATATTGCTGAAGAAAGTTTTAAACAGGAAGATATTTCATCACTGTTTTATGACGCTATGAGCCTTTATTCGCAGTCAGAGTATGAATCAGCATTGCAAAATTATAAAAAAATCCTTGCCCAGAAATCATTGAAAAATGATACAGAAAACAAAATTTTTCAAAAAGCTCACTTTGAGATTGGAAGAACCTATTTTAAAATGGGTCAATATAACGAAGCAATTGAAGCATTTTCAATTCTTATGAAAAAATTCCCACAATCTGATCTAAATGTTAATGCATTGTACCATTTAGCTATGATTTATGAAGTTAAGAAACAATTTGATAAAGCTAAATCATACTATCAAAAGGTGATATCATTAGCTGCCAAAGAAGAAATTGGGAAACAGGCTTCACGGCGATTAAAAAATCTTGAATCACGGTAAAGGTATGCTATGTTACTTGATGAAAAGCTATTTGATAAATTTGGTGTAGAATACGAACCTAACGATATAATTTTTTGCGAATTTGAGCCAGGAAACGATTTTTATTTTATTCAATCTGGAAGAGTAGAGATTGTAAAAATCATAAACAACCGAGAAAAGACGCTTGATATACTTGGACCTGGCGACGTATTCGGAGAAATGGCAATACTAGAGGAGGAACCCCGTTCTGCGTCTGCAATAGCTATTGAGCATGTGAAGTTATTACGTTTCAGAAGAGAAAATTTTGATGCGCTGTTGCAGGGCAATCCCCAACTTGCATATAAACTGCTGGTTATCTTTTCAAAACGTATTTATGATGCAAAGCGAAGGCTTATGATCCTGTTGCTTGATGACCCGCAATTGAAAGTTATGGATGTGATGAACATGCTAGCCGAACAGGATCCCCATCTGGATGTTCAGGAACCTGTTACGTTGCGCGTAACTGTACAGGAAATTGCTAACTGGGCTGGCATGCAGATAAATGATGTGCAAAAAATATTGACACATCTTAATAAGTTAGGAAAAATTGAATTGTTTAACGATAGAGTGGTGGTCAGGAACATAAGGGACTTCCAGAGGCTTGTAAATTCACGCCGTAAAAGCATGTTTGCATAAGCTCCCGTAGCTCAGGAGGATAGAGCAGTAGTTTCCTAAACTATGTGTCAGAGGTTCGAGTCCTCTCGGGAGCAAAGAGTTATAATATAAGTAAGAGCGGGCATATCCCGCTGTTTTTTTTGCAGAGGTGTCTAACTATGGAAGAGCGATTGCAACAAATTATCAAACGTTACAATGAAATTGAACATGCAATGGCTGACCCAAAAACTGTCAGTGATCAAAATATTTTCAAATCACTGACAAAGGAACATGCTAAACTTGCGCCAATAGTTCAAAAGTACAATGAATACACAAGGGTAAAAAAAGAAATTGAGGATACAAAAACTGCTGTAAAGTCTGAAAAGGACCAGGATATGATATCTCTTCTTGAAGAGGAAATTATACAGCTTGAATTCAAGCTGCACGAAATTGAAGAACAAATTACACAACTGTTATTGCCACAGGACCCTCATGAAGGCAAAGATATCATTATTGAAATTAGGGCCGGCACTGGAGGTGATGAGGCTTCATTATTTGTGGCTGACCTGTACAGGATGTATATCCGCTATGCTGACCTTAAAGGATGGAAAGTAGAATTTATCGATGCAAACCAGACTGAATTAGGTGGTTATAAAGAAGTCATTTTTTCTATAACCGGTTCCGAGGCGTACAGCTGTTTAAAATTTGAATCAGGTGTCCACAGAGTTCAGCGAATACCTGTCACTGAGTCAGGTGGCAGAATTCATACCTCTGCCGTTACTGTTGCGGTTCTTCCCGAAGCGGAGGAAAGTGAAGTGGATATTAATCCGGATGATATACGCATTGATGTCTACCGTTCATCAGGCCATGGCGGACAATCAGTAAACACAACTGATTCTGCTGTCCGCATTACACATATACCAACTGGTATTGTGGTCACATGTCAGGATGAAAAATCACAACATAAAAACCGTGCAAAAGCACTACGTGTACTACGTGCACGGCTCTTTGAAAAGATGGAACGGGAACGAATGGAAAAAGAAATTGCACTGCGCCGTTCTCAGATCGGCAGCGGGGATCGCAGTGAACGCATCAGGACATATAACTTCCCTCAATCACGGGTTACAGACCATAGAATTAACCTTACCATATACGACCTTCAATCTGTTCTTGATGGTGAGCTTGATAAAATCATTATTCCTTTGCGTGAAAATGAAATGGAACAATTGCTGAAAGCTTCACATGTCTAGGACTAGCAATAACACAACTATTATCCAGCTTGTAGTTAATGCTTCAAAACTTTTGGAAGGGATTTCGCAAACACCTGTATTGGACGCTGAAATCCTGATGGCACATGCTTTAGGTATTGAACGTCAAAAGCTGGTTGTATATCATCATACTGCAATTGATAAAACAGCAAAAAACCGTTTTAAGAGTTATCTTTCACGACGTCTTAAAAGTGAACCAGTTGCATATATTACAGGCTATAAGGAGTTTTACTCACTGCCATTGAAAGTCAACAGGCATGTTCTTATTCCACGCCCTGAAACAGAACTACTTGTTGACTGTGCAATCTATCACGCTAAACAATATGCAACCATAATAGATATTGGCACAGGAAGTGGTGCGATTGCTATCGCAATAAAATACAACAGGCCTGATTGTACTGTATGGGCCACAGATATATCAATGAATGCTTTGAATGTTGCTAAAACTAATGCCAAAACAATTCTTGGGAAAAACAAGATAAGATTTGTACAGAGCAATCTGTTTGATTCAATTCCATCAATCCAATTTGACATAATTGTGAGCAATCCACCATATATTAATCCTGACAACTACACACAATTACAGAAAGATCTACACTATGAGCCCAAAGATGCCTTGCTTGCACCTGATAATGGTTTTGGCATCATTAAATCACTTGTTGAAAATGCTCACAGCTATCTTTCTGATACGGGCATACTAATAATTGAAATTGGTGAACAGCTATCAAACGAAATACGGGATTTAGCACAACATCACAATTATTCTGTATCTATTCTTAAAGATTATGCAGGGTTGCCCCGTATTGCCATATTAAAAAATAAAAAATATCAATATTTTAGAAATTTAGAAAAATAATAAATTTATAATAATTTTATTCGATATTACTAATAACAATGTAATGTCATAGATATGTTGCTGTTTTTGTTGCAACATTCTGGTTGTCACGAGCATTCCAGCAAAAAGGGGAAGCACACTGATGATTAATACTAAAGAAGAATTGTTCCATGATAGCAATCTCCCGGATTTCATGGAATCATATAGGGTACATTCGATCAGTAAACGTGATAAATGGTATGCATTTGCAAATATCACCTGGAACCCACATATACACGAAATGTCAATTTACTCCCTTTTCAACTTTTCTGACTTTTTAGTAACAGGCAATCAAATTATCAAAGATGCCATACCAAAGAAATCCTTTGGCACCCAGCGTTGTAAATATACCATTATCCAGCCATTGAAGGAAAGCAGGTTGGTTTATAAAGATTCCAATTTAATGGCAGGTGTATCGTTGCTGGACTATTTTCCATATTATGATTTACTACATAGTAAGCAGCTATCAACAGAAAGTATTGAAACTATGATAGCAAGCTACTTCACGCGATGTAAAGCAAAAGTTTCAGTTGAACTACACACAAAATCAAAAATAATTAAAAAGCATTTTGATTGTATTGGTTTTAAAGAACATACGTGGGGGCTATATCCCTACAATCTCATTACCTGTGACAGCAGAGTTGTTGTTCATTTCCGTGATCAAACCATTGCATTCAGATATATTGAGTATAACGGGATAAATTATTCATATGGTTGTATCTCAAGAAAAAATGGAAACATTGCACTGGTACTAGTGGAACTAGAATTTTTATCAATAAAAAATTCATTACTTGAATCATCTGAATTTACCTACAAAGATGCCCAAGATGACATTGATTTGATTGTTTCAAAACCATTTAAAACACATACAATTGATGTCCCAAAAAAAGTTAAAAAATCTCATATACATGTGGCAAGTTTTTCAGATTTTACTGTTATAGGCACTAATAAAAAAGGGTATGGGGTAGAAGAACATTATATATCCTATGACCGTTTAAAGAACACTCTATAAGAATTCTGTATGGCAATAACAGCTGAACAACTCAAACGCATGGGGCTTTTTATAGTACTTTTAGTAATTTTACTATTATATAATATATATTCAAAATTATATTTCAACTGGTACGGCATTGATATTATTGTCAGGTCATACTCATTTCTCTTTTCTTTTTTATGTATTTTCAATTATACGCAATTAGACTTCAAAGGTTACCAACCATTATATGCAAAAAGATTCCCAAAGTATGCACACGTAATAATCTTTTTTGAATCAAGAGTTATTCCTTTTTTATTAATATATTTTATCGCAACACTCCATACTTTAATAGACACTATTAATAAAAGCGAATGGCCTTATACTGCATACATTGGAATTTTAGACGGGCGATATACAAATATTGTTTTTTATTCATTAATCCTTTTTGCCGTACTTCGATACAGGGTAATGCCTTCCATTGCAATACCATTATTTATTGGAGGATCTGTAGCTTTTTATTTCGTAGACAAACTTATCTATACCAACCTTACAGCTGGACCTGGTTTTGTAATAACCAAACTTATAAAACTTACTGTACTCATAGGGGTATTAGTATTTGAATACTTTCAGTTTAATATTCTACAATTAGTTATAATCTCCATGTTAACAGGCGGTATATTTTTTTCAGGAACTGTCGGAACATACCTGTTTCTGTATTCTTTAACCGAACAAGAAACCATTAAAAAGGAAATACTCTTTAAACTGCTGCGCTTTGGAATCCCTTTGAATATTAATTATCTCAAGGAATATGTGTTAACAACACGTAATTATAAAGATTATCAATTACTCTTGCAATATTCATATGAATTGAATATGCCAGTGCATTTTACCGACAAAGAGTGGGAGATACTTCTTTTTACTGAAAAAATTGAAATGGCTGACGATGTTGCATCCATACTTTTAAAGAAAAGTATTACCATACCATTTGATTCGATTATTGATTATGCGTACAACATGTCATTAAAGCAAAATGAAAAATTACAGTCTGCAGGATATTTAGCACGGTTAGCTGCCCGCTTTGCTGATGGTAATGAAAAAACAATTATTAATACATTTGAGCAGGGCAATTTTGCAATGAAAATCTGGCTGATGAGTGTAATGGGATATCACAAAAAAATTACATATCTGCCTGTTTTGCTGCCTTACTGTGCCGATAGAAACACAACAGTAGCAAACACTGCCTACAGCACATTAGTACAAATAACAGGCAAAAACCCCTCTGCTGAACTAAACCTACCTACCAATGACCCGCACGTTCTAAAAGTTTTTAAAGATTTTTATTTTGAAAGCGGCACCATGCAATAATGGAGCACAAGCTGCATTTAGGATTTCGTGCAGAACATACTGCTCTCCCATGGAAAATAAATAACAAATGAGCTGCAATCCAATCTGATTGTGGGATGCTTTTCATCAATGCTTTTTCAACCAGAAGAGGTTTGTTTGTTTCTGCATACCCTATTCTGCTTGCAACGCGTGACACATGAGTATCAACAGGTATTGCAGGAGTACCAAAACCCATAGCCAGTATCACATTTGCTGATTTTCTTCCTACTCCCGGCAGGCTCATTAACTCATCCCGTGTATTGGGGACTTCACCATTAAATTTCTGTACGATAGTTCTGGCTAATGCCACAACGTGCTTTGCCTTATTATGATAAAACCCTGTAGGCTTGATAATTTCTTCAACATCAAGTATATTGGCCTTTGCAAGTGAAGTAAAATCAGGATATTTTTTAAACAGATGGGGAGTAACCATATTTACTTGATTATCGGTCGTCTGAGCAGATAGTACCACTGCAACACACAGCTGATAGAGATTGGCAAAACGAAGTGGTGGAGAAATCTGATAGTGATTTTTCAATCTGTTAATTATTTTTTTAGATGTTGTTTTATCAATCATGAACTATCGCCAAAATAATTGTCCGTGCCTCTTTTTGTCTGTTTTTTAATATAGTGCTATCTGCAACATCATCATTATTAAAATAATAGCCACAGATCAGTGGTTCTTTATATTCCATGTTGATTATAGCATTCAAATCATGTTTAGCTTTTACTTTGTTACCCTGGTTTAGAAAAAGTTTTGCCCTGAAGTAATACGCTTCAAAATGATTGGGATTTTTTTCGATAGCCTGTGTAAAATAATCCAGCGCTTTTTTTTCATCATTCATAAAAAAATACGCTAACCCTGCCCCATAAAGAATATCATAATCAATGTAGTTTTTATGTATAAGCCTGGTAAAATCCAGCGCAGCCCATTCATACCGGTGCTTATATACATTTTCCCAGGCATTGACAATTGTCTGATTGATATATGGGTCATTAAACCGCCAGAGATTTTTGTGTGTGCCATGTTGTACAGAAGAACACTGTAAACACAGTATAGTAATTATGCAAATTAAGAACTCCAGATAATTTCTCATTTTTCTATTGCCCCACAATATCTTCTAACAGATGCTTAATCTTTTTCAAAGCCCGTGCACGATGGCTGATTGAATTTTTTACTTCAAGAGGAAGCTGTGCCATCGTTTTTCCCAATTCCGGTATAAAAAAAACAGGATCATATCCAAAACCCTGGTCTCCTGCAGGTTCTTTTGTAATAAAGCCTTCACACACGCCTTCTTCAATATATTCTCTGCCATCAGGGAAAACCAGTGCCATGACACATACAAATCGTGCCTGACGCCTGTTATCAGGTATGTCTCTCATCTTCTGTAATAATAACGCATACCTTTCATCATCCGTCTTTAAATTACCATAACGTGCTGAATACACTCCTGGTTCACCATTGAGTGCATCGACAACAAGCCCTGAATCATCTGCAAGTGCAGGTAAACCGCTAACCTTACACACATGCCGTGCCTTGATCAAAGCATTTTCTTTAAAAGTTGAGCCAGTTTCTTCAATATCACCAATTTCTGGATATTTTTCAAGGGAAGTAAATACTATGGATGGAATGCCAAAAGAAAATATTTCTTTCATTTTACCTTTATTGCGTGTTGCAACCACAATTTCCATATTAGCGTAAAATCCCCCTTAAAAAAGTTTTTTAAACTTCACCCTCAAATTCTTTTTGTTAAAAAGAGGAGGTGGTAAGCGTACAGATCCTTAGAACTACTACAGTAAAACTATTTGGTAATATGGTTTTTTAAATAAAAGTATTTATTATGTAGTAAAAGTTTTGAAAAAATAGTCAATCCAAAATAATTTAAGCTGTTAATTTTTATTTATTTTCATTGAAAAATTCATTATAATACTATAAAGTCCTGTGATATGGAAGACCAGAAGCAGATAAATATTTTAAGGATTGGCGTTGCAAATCTTTTTGAACTGGAAGAGCTGGTAAAGGCCTTTAGATTGATGAACCAGTATTCCAGACGGAGACGATTTGTTGTTTCGCGTGAGGATTTGAGAGATATTTATGGCAACATTATTGTTGAAAAAGCCCATGACATAAACATATCTGTTGTAAAATTGTTACAGCGTAATTTCAAACCTGATACTGATTTTAAAATATTTAGCTCTGATGAAGGGATAGCCATAGTAACAAATACCGATGCACCCAGTGCAAAGGAGTTTTCCTTACAACTTGTTGCTGCTATTGAAGGAATTGGCGGTGGGATTTACAAGCCATTTATTGACACGGTACCAAATTTTTACGAATTGTTCAAATTGTTTGAAAAGGGGCTTTCGCCAAAAATGGTTGTGGTTGGATACATACCGGTAAAACAGGTTGCCCAAGAAGTATCCATATATAATGAAATAAAAAAATTTGACCCCTATATAAGAATACTTGATATTACCCATGATGACCTTAAGCCAAAATCCTTTTTAAAAGGAGTTGTAACATTCCATTTTGACAATACTCATAAAGTCTGGGAACGACTTTTAATCAAAGTAATTCAGGAATATACCAAGCCATATTTCATGGAACAAATCACAAAATAAGTAATTACTATGAAAGATAGGTTACTACAGTATTTTACAACAGCACTTTTTATAACAGTGGTATGTATTGCAACAGTTATCTCAATATTTATCTACTTTATACATCCACAGTCATTAGCTTTCTATTTAAGTGTTGTCTGTACATTGTTACTGATCTTTTTGTTTGTCTTAATCAAACAAACTCATAAAATTCTTTTCACTAAAAAAATCAAAAATTTGTATACTATTGCTGATAACTTTAAAAAAGGTGTTTTTCACCATGCTGTTGAAAAGATAACCGGTGATGATCCTTTTACAACTATCTATACTGAGTTGTTAACAGCTTCACGAAATATTGAAAACATCATTAAATCACAGAAAAGCGAAATAGAAAAGCTGCGGGAACTGCATACTAATATGATGTTTTCCATGAATGCTTACATTGTCGTCATTGATTTAAATAACAATATTATATTTACCAATGACTTATTTTTAAAAAAATTCCAATACACCCCACAGGAGGTAACCGGAAAAAATATATCAGAACTTTTTTATTTTTTAACTGGTACGGTGTTACAGGCTATTGAGGAGATAAAGAAAAATCACGAATCCATTGTGCTGGAAAAAACCCACCTCATTTCAAACAACCGCATCACAGTGATTGCTGATATTAAATTATCATACATGATTTCCAATAATGAGCCGCAGATCATCTTGGTGATGGACGATGTTACCAGTAAAACAAAGCGAGATTATCAGATATCCCTCATTACCCGATTATCCGAAAAAATACAGAAAGACGATGTATTGGATCATGTGTTACGGACAATATTGACGGCTGTTACATCAGGAATAGGTCTTGGATTTAACAGAGCAATGCTATTTTTAAAAGACGATAAGAACAATGTCCTCTATGGGAGAATGGCTGTTGGCCCTGACACTCTTGAAGAAGCATTTGCCATCTGGAGCAGTTTAAGCCCTCAGAAAGATAAAGAAATATTAAGTCGCGGCGTTAACAGCGATGATGCACATGGCAAGTTACTAAAGGAAAAAGTTGCAACTACAACATTTGACTTAAACGAAGATACTATTTTCACTGAAGCATTCAGGAATGGTGAAACAATCCATGTATATGACGCATACAGGGACCCCCGTGTCAATGATGAAATCAGGTCTTTCATTGATGTAAATGAATTTGTTGTTGTCCCCCTTGTTGCTCTGAATAAGACTATAGGCATAGTCATAGCCGACAATAAATTCAACCAGATGCCAATTACACAGGATAGCGTTGACCTTTTGACGGTGTTTGCATACCAGGCAGCCTTATCAATAGAAAGCTATAACAGCCTTGAGCTTCTTAAAAAAGAAATGGAAAAGATAAAACAACGGCAGGAAGCTATTGTTGAATCTGAGAAACTTGCGGCAATAGGCCGTATTGCATCTCACATAGCCCATGAGATACGTAATCCCCTTGTGACGGTTGGCGGATACTCCCGCAGAATATTACAAGATGTCAGCGTAAGCCAGCCAGATGTGCAAAAGATAAAAAAAGCTGCTCAGATAATAATGACTGAAACAGAACGCCTTGAAAAAATTTTAGCCAATGTCATGGACTTCACACGCCCATCTCCCTTCCTGCTTAGGTTTAATAATATCAACGATATCATTAAGGACACCGCTTCACTGCTTTCAAATCTTTTTCAGGAAAGGCGCGTGGAGCTATCGCTACAGCTTCAGGAAGTACCATTAATTAAATCTGATTTTAATCAGATGAAACAGGTTATGCTCAACCTTTTGCAAAATGCCCTTGATGCAACACCACCTTACGGGGTTGTGGAAGTAAAAACGTATGCAGATGAAAAATATGTCTATATAGAAATAAGCGACACTGGTACCGGAATAAATGAAGAAAATATAAACATTATCTTTGAGCCGTTTTTTACAACCAAGACTACCGGTGTTGGGCTTGGCCTTGCAATTGTCAAAAAAATTGTAGCAGACCATAACGGTGAAATTAAAGTAGCCAGCAAGGAACGAGGAGCAGTATTCACCATATCAATTCCTTTGCCGTAAATGCGCAAAATTGATATACGTATTCATCTTTATAGAAAAAATGTTTTTGATTTTTTTCGACAATAATGTACATTAGTTATTAGAAATAAAGCAGGAGGTAGCTATGAAAAAAATACTTATTGTTGAAGATGAACAGCATCAGCGAGAACTGTATGCAATGGAACTACAGGAAGAAGGGTATGACGTTGATCAGGCAGCAAACGGCAAAGAAGCAGTTGATAAAGTTAAAGCAAATAAATACGATTGTGTTGTGCTGGATATCCGCATGCCCGAGATGGATGGCATAGAAGCGCTGGGAAAAATTCTTTCACGGGATAAAAAAGTACCCATTATTATTTACACTGCATATTCTAATTATAAGAGCAATTTTATGACATGGACAGCGGATGCCTATATTACAAAATCTTCAAATTTAAAAGAACTAAAAGATAAAATTAAAGAATTAGTATCAGCGCGAAGCTAAATGGAACTACAACAGGCACTGAAAAAAACGCTTGTCTTTATCCTTTCCGGTGGTCAGGGGGAGCGGCTTTACCCATTAACAAAAGACAGATCAAAACCCTCTGTACACTTCGCAGGCACGTACCGAATTATCGACTTTTCATTAAGCAATTGCCTAAACTCTGATTTAAGCCGCATTATTGTACTTACTCAATATAAATCATTGTCGCTAGATCGTCACATTAAAACGGCATGGAATCTGTATTTCAGGGAATCGGGTAATTTTATTGATGTTGTTCCACCCCAGCAGCGATATGATGAAAACTGGTACTTAGGAACAGCGGATGCCATATTTCAGAATATCTACATCATCGAACATGAAAAACCTCACTATACGGTAATACTCTCCGGTGACCATATCTACAAAATGGACTATCGCAAGATGCTCAAGTATCACATCGAGAAAGATGCAGACATGACCATCGCAGCATGCGAAATGCCCATAACAGAAGCACAGCGTTTTGGTGTTCTGGTAACCGATAACTCCTTACAGGTAGTCGGTTTTGAAGAAAAACCTTCTACCCCAAAACCCGTCCCCGGAAAACCTGACGTCGCATTCGTTTCCATGGGAATCTATATTTTCACTACCGAAAAACTCGTTCGCTATGTCTCTGATGACCATAAACTTGACAGCTCAAAGGATTTTGGCAAAGATATTATCCCACGTATCTATTCTACCGAACGTGTCTTTGCTTACGACTATGTCAACAATGAAGGAGAACGTGCCTACTGGCGCGATATAGGTACTATCGCCTCATACTACGAAGCCCATAAGGATATTATTTCAGTTTCTCCCATCCTTAACCTTTATGACAAAGAATGGCCCATCCGTACCTATATGGAACAATGGCCTCCGGCAAAATTTATCCATAACGAAGAAGGCAGAAGAGGCATTGCAATTAATTCACTTATTGCCAATGGCGCTATAATCAGCGGCGGGTATGTGGAAGAATCAGTCATATCACCGGGAGTAAAAGTTAATAGCTATTCAGAAGTTCGGGGGAGCATTATTATGCATGGATCAACCGTTGGGCGATATGCCAGAATAAAAAATGCCATCATCGATAAAGATAATCATATACCTGAACATATGCATATTGGATATGACCTTGAAGAAGACAAAAAGCATTTTACTGTAAGCCCTGAAGGGATTGTTGTAATACCCAAAGGCTATCTGCAATAAATTTATCGCAATCCATCTATTTCGTGATAGATTAATTTGATACTATCTTTGTGGAGGCTTCATCCTGTGAAGTGTAATTTTATATTCTGTCTGCACAACCATCAGCCCGTTGGAAATTTTGACCATGTATTTGAATGGGCATATAACGATTGCTACAAAAAAACATTAGATCTTTTATATCAATACCCTGAGTTCAAATTTGCAATTCACAATTCCGGTCCTCTTCTTGAATGGATAGAAAATCATGATCCTTCATATTGTGACATGCTGGCACAGATGGTATCGCGGGGCCAGGTTGAAATTATTGGGGGTGGATTTTACGAACCTATATTTTCCATTATAAGTGAAGACGATATCCATGGGCATATTGCCTTGATGCAAAGCTTCTGTAAAAGACGTTTTGGTGTTGAGCCAGAAGGTTTCTGGACAGCAGAACGAGTATGGGATCCTGATATACCTCAGTTAGTGTATGACTTTAAATTGCAATACACATTGCTAGATGATATACATTTTCGCTATGCTGGGATACCGGAAAGCGGATTATATGGTTATTACATAACCGAACGCTTAGAAAGACCCTTACGGGTCTTTCCAATAGATAAATTCCTGCGCTATTCCATTCCTTTCAAACTTCCCCATGAAACAATAGATTATTTTAAACGTCAATGCGACAAATACGGTCACTGTGCCTTTGTGTACGGAGACGATGGTGAGAAGTTTGGCGTATGGCCTCAGACATATCAATGGGTATTTGGAGAAAAATGGCTACAAAATTTTATTGAAGCAATATTAAAAGAAAATTTCATTAATCTAATTCATCCTAAAGATTACATCAAACAGTATCCACCTGTTGACAGGGTATACCTCACACAGGGAAGCTACTACGAGATGTCAGAATGGGCACTCCCTGCTGATAGCGCACGCGAGCTTATAAGAATTCATGATGAGATCAAATCTGCCGGCAGAGAAGCAGAATTTTATCCATTTTTAAAAGGCGGTGTATGGAATAACTTTCTCAACAAGTATCCCGAATCAAATGCTATAAACAAACGGACACTGTACCTTTCCCGTGAAATTTCCAACTTAGAGATGAAAACAGGAAAAGACCTGTCCCTGGCAAAAGCAGAAATCTACAAAGCTCAGTGCAACTGTGCGTACTGGCATGGATTATTTGGAGGCATCTATCTCACACATTTGCGCAGTGCTCTCTATGAACACATGCTTGCCGGTGAAGAAATTGTGTGCAAAGCAAAAAAGATACAGAAACCGGAGATTGTTGCCGGTGATTTCCGCAATGAGGGTTCAGATCAAATTTTTATACGCAATGGGTCATGCAGCATTATTGTCAACCCTGCATTTGGTGCATCAATTTCTGAATTCTCAAACCGTGCAAAGAAAGTCAATGTTTTTGATGTTGTGGCACGTCGTAAGGAAGCATACCATCACGTATTAACTCAACTAAATGAAGATGAACTGAACAATGATTCTATTAAATCCATTCACGATATGGTAACAGTGAAGGAAAAAGGCTTGAAGCGTTACCTTGTGTACGACAAATCACGGCGTTATTCAGGTAAGGAACTTTTGTTTACTACAATGCCCACAGCAGAAGAGCTCATGTGTAACACAATTAACTATATAGATTGCTCACAACACATTTATACTTATTCACTACACAATAATAGTACTATATGCGAAAGCTCAAGCGATACATTGCCAGCAATAACGAAAACTATTACTGTGCATGATACCAAACCAGTTATTACCGTTCACTACGCTGTCAGTAAGTTTAACGGTATACTGGGAATAGAATATAATGTTAATATGCGTGCCCCTCATCAAAAAGAATGCCGTTATGTCATTGAAGGTCTTGCTGAAGAAGATTCATATCTGGACAGTATCGGGCAACTGGAAAATATTACTCAATGCACCATTACCGACAATATCCGGGATGTAATATTCCGTGTCGAGATAAACAAGCCTGTTACTATGCTACGCTATCCATTATACACTGTTTCACAGTCCGATTCAGGGTTTGAGAAAAACTACCAGGGTAATTGTATGGTTTTTTGTATTGCAGTAGTCAATAATGTAGAATTGGATTTTACAATATTCTTGGAATAATCATGTGTTAACTTTGTTTTTCTTTTTCATCTTTGTTCATCTCCTGTAAGACTGCTTTCTGTACCTGCTGATAATGCTTTGGGGAATGCACCACCATAGTTGTAAAGATATACTCATCTTTTTGCTGCATAAGTGCATTCACATGTGCAACCAGATCTTTTATCTCAAAATCAGAACGCACAATTTTGCGCTGAATATCGTTAGTAACTATCTCCTGAATGAAATTGTAATGTGCTTTCACAAATTCTATTGCATATTCTTTTTCTGGGGTGTTAGCTTTATAATTTGCAAGAGCCTTGACTATGTTGTCACTGGTTAAAATAGATGATATTTCATCCATCACCAGAATACGTTCCGGCTGCTTTTCTTGATTATCCATCAAAAGCTCCTATGAAAAAATTGTTATAGTCTCTTAGTTATAATATCAACTATACAAAAACAATGCTCATCTCTTATGCATTCATTCTTCTTAATATTAATGATACTGAAAACAAATTGTCAACAAAAAATAAGGGCAGTGATAATTACTGCCCTTTTACATTTGTACATTTGCAATATGTTTTACACTACATTTTCTGCACTACCATCATAATTTTATTAGGGTAGCTTTCTTTAATCTCTATCTTAAATCCAATGCTGTTGGCTTTACCAACCAGTTCGTCAGCTAAATCCGTGGTTTTCCCGGCAAACTCAACATCAATTTTTGACTGCTTGCCAGCCTGACCCCTCACATACACTTTCTGTATTCCCCGTATTCTGTTCTGCAAGATATCCCGGAATTTTGTAAGGCCATTGTAGTCCAGACCCACTATGTTGAGTGTTATCATCCTATGCGTTGCTGCAAGCAAAAACTTTTTGGTAATCTGATTCATGAAAGGTCCGGATTTAAACTTGCCAGTTTCTTCATCGGTGCTGCCTAAAATCTTCACCAGAGCACGCTGTATGGCAATCTTGGAAGCAGTTGCATCGTCTATGTGCGCACCCGGCATATTGACACTTGTAGAAGCCAGAATGCTGCCGGTATACACATCAATTGCCTTTAAATTAAGTATTGCCTGTTTTGATTTCATATTAGCTGAATATTGTTTCAACACTGCTGACTGGTCAGATGTCTTAACGTCACCAACGATAATACACTCAGCTCCAACATCATCCAGCAACAATTCCTGTACATTTCCTCCAACCTGACCCTGCATAGCCTGCATCATCTTTGCCCTGTCCTTTTTAATGAGTTGCTGGACTGTGGCTGCATCAACAAATTCAAAACCAGCATTCTGCATAATATCCATCATTGTAAGTTCAGTAACAGTAAAACCTGGTTCATTCTGCTGCCCTTCAAATGTTTCGCGCACTAGGATCATGAATTTGGGGCGGCCATAATTTTTTAACGTAGCCTCTATTGTGTCATTAACAGCCTGTGGGTATACCTCACCATAAATACGTACTG
>FMSI01006015.1_pt1 | contig 26986 bp, 26 predicted proteins | sample 1504471 | NCBI WGS metagenome assembly FMSI01 (sample SAMEA4475357, study PRJEB15587) | soil metagenome | biome: Soil; feature: Field | place: India | collected 2015-03-11 | depth 0 m
GAAACATGAGGATGGAGAGGTGACCGATGGTTCCATCGAATATATGGGAGAAATAATCCATAAAAAGCCTGCTGATGAGCTGGTGAGAAAAGGCATATTCCAGGTGATGGAGGGGAGAAGGGTTTTCGAGCACCTGACCGTGGAGCAGAACCTGATAGTCGGAGCCCATTGCGTCAAGGATGGAGCTAACATAAAGCAACGTCTCGAACTGGTTTACCATTACTTCCCCCGCCTTCGTGAACGTCGTAATGTTGCCGCTGGCTTCATCAGCGGAGGCGAACAGCAGATGACTGTAGTCGGCAGGGCTTTGATGGCAGGGCCGAGACTAGTCCTTTTAGATGAGCCCTCTATGGGGCTAGCCCCAATGCTAATCAAAGAAATTTTCGATATCATTAAAGTTCTGCACGAGGAGCAAAAATTGTCAATCTTGCTGGTGGAACAGAACGTCAAACTAGCCTTAAGTGTAGCTCCCTATGCCTATGTTTTAGAACTAGGACGGATAGTGATGGAGGGACCCTCAGAGAAACTCAGGGATAATCCTGATATCAGAGAGTTTTACCTGGGGTTAACCGAAGCCGGTGGCCGAAAAAGCTTTCGTACCATAAAGCACTACAAGCGTAAAAAGCGTTGGTTGGCATAACTTCGATTTAAGGTTTTGTAGTGGATTAGCAGAAAAAACTGGAAAGGAGGGGAAATGATACGGTATTCGGTCGTGTTTGTTATGCTGTTGGTAATGGTTTGTGGTTTAGCTGCTTGGAGCGGCTGTGCTCCGGCAGGTCCACCACTATCTCCAGAGGTTAAGCTTAACCGCATCGAGATTGCAGCATACGAAGCATTACATAAAGATTACCCTACCGGATATGATGCTTCCCGTGTAGGGTTCTTCGAACTGGCATTGATTTTCGATATCACCAACCCAAACGACTACCCGGTCAAACTGGAAGCCATGCGGGTTACTGCCATTGATTTTGAGGGTGCGCCAGGTAAATGGCTCAATAATATAAATGCGGCTGCGTCACACGCATATCAGTGGATCCCTGCCAAGGAGACTAATCAGGTGCGGTTAACGGCGCTCTTTACCACCCGTTTAGCCTTTTTGAATTTGGCTCTTGCCAATGCAGTACCATTGAAGGAACTCGGGATTTCAAGGGACGATATGATCAAGAAGTGGTGGACAGAAATCACGGATTTCAAGTACAAAATCCGCGTGACCGGTGATGCGGACTTTTTTAGTCCTCAAGGCAACGTTAAATCCACCTTTTCTGACATATTCCCGAAATAGTTAGTAAAAGCAGGAGGCAAAACTATTTAGGAAGAAGACAATAGGGGCTATGGATTGCCTTTAGAGCAGTTTCTTTAGCGTTCTCCACCTAGAGACTTTGAAAGTGCACTTTGAGGCGAACTCGCAAGGCTCCGGGCATTCATAGCCTCCTATTTCAATCATCGCGCGATAGCCGACATTCTGTGCCATTACCCGGCAGGGGAAAATGGACACTTTTATCCTCATTTCTACACTCCCAGATACCTCCGTATCAGAAAAATACAGAGCAGCCATCCGTACCGACTCTCGTTTACTGGCAAATATGGAGCACCAGCTTATGCTGCTTGGACCTGCCGGAATTAGCTGCCGAACCATTTCGTCTGATAATTTACGCAGACTTTGGGCCGTTAACACCGGTTTTGTTGGCGCTACGCGAAATCCGAAAGAGCTATAGTAAGTCGAACCATGTCGTAGTCGAAGTAATTGCGTGGCTTCTTCTACGTAGTTCAAGCCGCTCGCCATAATGATCTGCTTCACAGTTTCAAGCTTACTCATTTACAGCACCCCTGCATTATTTGCTTAACTTTTTCTGAAAGAGTATACTCGGAACAGTCAGGTTGTCAAACTGAGATTGTTGGAATTGCGTAATCCAGCACCAGAACTAAGCTGTGTTCAGGACTATCTATGCGGGTGGTGCTTCACGAAATAGGTAAAGCAGGTATCAATAAGTATTGAGGATTCATTATGACCGCAGGGACCGAATGTTTTGTGTGTGGACAAAATAATTTTGATGTCCTTGAGAGTCATTTGGTAGCTTTCTCTGGTGAATATGGTTACTCAGGTCCCTCGGTAATTCTGTACCTTTGCGTCAACTGCCATCGGATTGTCCATCGTTGCTTCTGGGCGTTAATATCTAAAGATAGCGAGGTCGTTATAGGCAGATATCTGGCACAATTAGAAACCATTCTACCACCTTCATTATTTCCATTACTAAAAGAGGAGCTTCTTTCCGCAAAGGAAAATGTGAAACGTCAACATTTAATGATGAACAGCGCTAAACCCGGCACGGCTAATGTGGGTGAGAGATGCAGCCTATGCAACTGTGCAAACCCTGACCTGTTGGAAGAGCATGATTTAGGGGCATGGTCTAACTATCCCGTATTAGGTACTGAAAATATAGATGTCTGCGCTAACTGCCATAGAATTTTGATAAAGTTTTATGAAAAGAAAGCGTTGCCTACATCACAACAGAGCAGAGCCTTGTTGGAAAAATATTTGACTCAATTTTGGGAATCGCTATCGACGCAGACGAAAAATGATTTGACCAGCTTTTTGATGTGATGCCAGCTTAAAGCCCGAAGTTTTTGACTACTCTACAAAAAAATCGGCCAGCGAGCTCGGAGGAGGACAGCACGGTGGTCGGTTGTTTACTGGATACAACCATGCCCGAGGTAATACATTTGGCTGAAGACAATCGAGCGGCGATACAGCTTTGAATATCCTGTAAATAACTTCTCTCAGGTTCACTCTATTTTTCGTTATCTTTATGACGCCGTAGGATTTTCGAAATACTTCTAACTTCGGGTGTTCGATTTTGTGTTCAGGCGCGAGAATTACCCTAATGGCTTGAAAACTGTTATGTTATGTTTTGGAAACCGCACAAGAACAGCTTGACTCTAGGTTGCGGCGTTGCTAAAATGCGCTTCGCTCACGATGCAGTGAGGTTTTTATTTTTGAGGTGCATTGTTTGAAAGCAGCTTGTAATGCAAAAGAGACTAGGTTGGAAAGAATACGGCACTCGGCTGCTCACGTAATGGCTGAGGCTGTCCAGTCTATTTTTTCTGAAGCTAAATTTGGCATTGGGCCTGCTACTGAGGAGGGTTTTTATTATGATTTTCAATTAGCTCGGACTCTTGTCCCTGATGATTTGATAATGATTGAAACGAAGATGAGAGAGATAATCGGGGCAAATCTTCCTTTCATCAGACAAGAGATAGGTAAGGCAGAAGCTTTACAAATTTTTGCTAATCAGCCTTACAAGTTGGAACTCATCAATGAGTTGCCGGACGAGAAGGTTACTATTTACCGACAGGGCTCCTTCGTCGATTTGTGTCGCGGACCACATGTTGAACGAACTGGTGAGATCAAAGCTTTCAAGCTTATCAGTATTGCCGGAGCTTACTGGCGGGGCGATGAAAAACGCCCTATGTTGCAGAGAATTTACGGTGTTGCCTTTGATAGCGAAATAGAGCTCAATAATTATCTGACCCGCTTGACCGAAGCTAGTAAGCGAGATCACAGAAGGCTGGGCAAGGAGCTTGACCTATTCAGTCTTCATGAAGAGGCTGGCCCCGGGTTAGTTCATTGGCATCCTAAGGGAGCGTTGGTGCGTCAGCTAATTGAGGACTTCTGGAGGCAGGAACACAGGAGACGAGGCTATGATATCGTGTTTACGCCACACATCTCAAAGGTAGATCTTTGGAAAATCAGTGGGCATTGGGACTTCTATCGAGAGAATATGTATTCACCTATGGATATAGATGGCATTGAGTATGTTGTTAAGCCAATGAACTGCATCGGACACATACTGATGTATAAGACACAATTGCGCAGTTATAGACACCTACCAATACGGTTTGCAGAACTAGGCACGGTTTACCGTTATGAACGTTCAGGGGTGTTGCACGGGTTAGCTAGGGTCAGAGGTTTCACTCAGGATGATGCTCATATCTTTTGTCGCCATGAACAACTCGAGGATGAGGTAACTGAGGTTGTACAGTTGGCTCGTTTTATGTTAGATACGTTTGGCTTTACTGATTACCAGCTTCTCCTGTCTACACGTCCTGAAAAGTACGCCGGAACTGTCGAGATTTGGGAAAGTGCTACTGAAGCATTGAAAAAAGTGCTAGACCGCCTGGAACTGAGCTACACCATAGACCCGGGTGAGGGTGTGTTCTATGGGCCTAAGATTGATGTAAAGCTTCGGGATGCATTAGGACGATTATGGCAGGGGCCAACCATTCAGGTTGATTTCAATTTACCACATCGTTTTGACGTGAATTACATTGGAGAAGATGGTTCAGAGCATAGGGTGGTAATGATACATCGAACCGTGCTGGGTAGCATGGAAAGGTTCATGGCTTGCCTGATTGAACACTATGCTGGTGCTTTTCCAGTGTGGCTGTCTCCGGTTCAGGTAGTTGTGATTCCCATAGCGGACCGACACTTACAATATGCCTTTCAGGTTGCTCGTGAGCTTGAAGAGCATGGAATTCGTGTGCAAGTTGATGAGCGCTCAGAAAGGATGAATTTAAAAATACGGGAAGCCCAGTTAAATAAAATACCCTATTTGGTTATCATTGGCGATAAGGAAATGGCTGAATCAAAGATTTCTCTTCGGTTGAGAAAGGGTGAGAATGTGGGATTAATCCCGCTCATACAGTTCATCGATAGGGTGAAACTGATTATCGAGTCTAAGTCTGCAGACAAACTTTGATTTCCTCATGTAAATATGGTATATTTGACAAAAATTTTCATGTAATAGGGAGCTGAGGAAAAACATAGTTAAGGAATTACGTGTAAATCGAGAGATTCAAGCAAAGGAGGTTCGGCTTATAGGGGAGACCGGACAGCAAATAGGGGTTTTCCCACTGGAAAAGGCATTGCAGATTGCAAATGAGCGTGGTCTCGATTTAGTAGAGGTAGCTCCTACATCTGTTCCTCCAGTTTGTCGCCTTCTTGACTATGGAAGATTCAGATATGAGCAGATTAAAAAGGAGCGCAAGGTGCGAAAGAGTCAAAGAAGCGCTGTACTCAAGGAGATTCGAATCAGGCCTAGGGTAAAGGAACATGACTTGGAAACCAAGATAAAAGTGGCAAGGAAATTATTGGAGGAAGGTGATAAGGTAAAGGTTTTCATATTCTTCCGGGGACGTGAAATGACTCATCCAGAAATAGGTTTAAAGTTACTACAGAAAGTAGCAGATAGTTTGAAGGATATTGCTGTGTTGGATGGCGCACCATCATCTGAAGAGCGTCATATGAGTCTGGTATTTTCTCCAATCTCGGGCAAACATGTTAAAAAAGCAGCTTTAGAGGAGAGGGTTTAGATGCCAAAGCTTAAAACCCACAAGGGAGCTAAAAGCCGTTTCCATATAACTGGTACAGGGAAGATTATGCGTGTTAAAGGCGGTAAAAGCCATCTAAGGCGAAAAAAGCCAGCCAGAACGAAGAGGCTTTACGATAACAAGATTGAAGTTCAACCTTCGGATAAGGCTAGGTTGAAGAGACTTTTGCCTTACGGTCTGTGATAAACCAAGGAGAAGAGATGTCACGAGTCAAGGGAGGTATAGTTACACACAGAAGACATAAAAAGGTACTGAAGCTTACTAAAGGGCACAAGGGTACTAGACACGCGTTGTATCGCCGTGCCCATGAGTCTATGATTCATGCCTTATATTATGCGTATTGCCACCGTCGGGAGCGCAAAGGCGACATGCGACGACTCTGGATTGTTCGGATAAATGCTGCCGCTCGGGCTGAAGGACTTTCTTATAGCCAGTTTATTAATGGTTTAAAGAAAGCTGACGTGAAAATCGACCGCAAATCACTCGCAGATATGGCGGTAAACGACAGCCCTAGTTTTTCTAAATTGTTAGCTTTAGCTTGCGCCAAACTCAGGAGCTAGTCCTCACCCCTATTGCAGGGCAAAATGATACTGAATCAAGTTGAAAGCCTCGCCTCTAAAGCCTTTGATGAATTGGTAAAGGTCAAAGATGTTAATGAACTTGATGCTTGGCGAATCCGTTATTTAGGCAGAAAGAGTACCCTAACCCAAATTTTACGGACGTTGTCAACATTGCCACTTGAGGAGAGGCGAGTTGTAGGAGCTCGAGCTAATGAGCTTAGGAGAGCCCTGGAAACCGCTTTCTCTGAAAAAAAGATAGAGTTGGAACAGAGCCTGGCTCTTTTATTAGAACAAAAGCCCTTGGATATCACACTCCCAGGTCAACGAGTTATCTTGGGGCGTCTCCATCCAACCACTCAAACTCTTGATGAAATCTGCGAAATTTTTAGTAACATGGGCTTTCAAGTTGTCGAAGGGCCAGAAGTGGAGTGGGAATATTACAATTTCGAGGCGTTGAATATGCCTGCAGAACACCCAGCCCGCGACATGTTTGCAACGCTGTGGGTGGACTTAGACACTCAGGCTGGTGGAAGGGCAATGCTTCTGCGCACTCACACCTCCCCGGTACAGATTAGGATTATGGAAAAATTACGGCCACCAATAAGAGTGATAGCACCGGGGCGAGTATTTAGATATGAAGCCACAGACGCTACACATGAATGGATGTTTTACCAAGTGGAGGGTTTGGCGGTAGATACAAATATTAGCATGGCTGACTTAAAAGGTACACTTTTTGAATTTGCTCGTCGTCTTTTTGGAAAAGAGAGGAAGTGTCGCTTTCGTTGTGATTATTTTCCATTTGTTGAACCTGGTGTTGAGGTAGCCATTGATTGCTCAATGTGTCAAGGATCCGGTTGCCGTTTGTGCGGCAATAGCGGTTGGATTGAAATTTTAGGTGCAGGAATGGTTCACCCTGAAGTTCTTCGGCGTGTCGATATTGATCCAGAAATCTATTCTGGCTTCGCCTTCGGCATGGGTGTGGAACGTATCCCCATCCTGCGTTATGGCATAGACGATATCCGCCTTTTTTATGGTAATGATCTAAGATTTTTAAGACAGTTCTAATGCAGGCTTGGGTATGAAAGTTTCGCTCCGCTGGATAAAAAATTACGTCGAAATCTCTGTACCATTGGAACAATTATGCGAGAGGCTCACTATGGCCGGGTTGGAAGTTAAGCGTACAGAGACTATCGGTCGAAACTGGCAAAATATAATAGTTGGTAGAATAATCGGAGTTAATGCTCATCCTAATGCTGACCGTTTGCGGCTGGTTTCCGTAGATTTGGGTAACCAGCAATATACCGTTGTTTGTGGGGCACCGAATCTTGTGGTTGGAGACAAGATAGCTTTTGCGCTAGTGGGAGCACAACTCATAGACGGTAACAGTGGTAAAGTTGTGCAATTGAAGCCAGCCAAGATTCGCGGAGTTGTTTCTGAGGGCATGATTTGCTCTGAAAAGGAATTAGGTATTTCTGACAACCACGAACAAATTATGGTGTTGCCTCACGAAGCACCTGTTGGCGTCCCCTTGGCTGAGTATATGGGGGATACTATTCTTGATTTAGAAATAACACCAAACCGGCCTGATTGCCTATCGGTAATAGGTATTGCTAGGGAAATAGCCGCTCTTTCGGGAAACAAGGTGCTCATGCCTGAAATTTCTTACTGTGAATCAGAAAAAGCGATAGATGAATTCATTTCGGTGGAAATTGTTGAACCTGCACTGTGTCCGCGCTACTGCGCCAGTCTTGTTGCAGGTATTAAGGTGACACCATCTCCTCAATGGTTACAGGAGCGCTTGATGGCTTGTGGAATGCGGCCTATTAACAATATCGTTGATACCACTAATTATGTGATGCTCGAATATGGTCAGCCCCTTCATGCCTTTGACTATGACCAACTCCGCGGGAAACAGATTATAGTGCGTAGAGGGCGTGATGGCGAGGTTATAACTAGTTTGGACGGAGTTGAGAGGACTCTCAGTGCTGATATACTGGCAATTGCCGATAAAGAGCGCGCTATTGCCATTGCTGGCATTATGGGGGGAAGGGACACAGAGGTTACAACTGAGACCACCACTGTTCTGATCGAGTCAGCAAATTTCGAACGAACAGTTATTCGTAGGGGCAGCCTGGCTCTAAGGTTAAGGAGTGAAGCCTCATTACGTTTTGAGAGGGGGCTTAGTCGCGAGCTACCACTTGTAGCATTAAAGCGTGCCACGCAATTGATAACAAAATTAGCTGGGGGTGAGGTGGCCAAGGGAATTGTTGATGTTTATCCAGGCAAAATGCAGAGGAAGACTATTTTATTGTCTGCGCCCGATATAAGGCGACTGCTTGGTATGGAGTTAAGTATTGACGAAATAGTGAAGCCCTTAGAATCCTTAGGTTTTAGTTGTGAAAAAACTGAGTCATCCTCAAAAGTGTCGGTAGTGGTTCCATGGTGGCGTACCGATGTGAATTTGGTTGCTGATCTAGCAGAAGAGATAGCCCGTGTCGTTGGTTATGACAAGATACCGACAACTATGCTAAGTGCGTCTTTACCAGCACATCAACCGATGCCAATGTTGTCTTTAAGGCGGCAGTTACGTGATGTTCTTGTTAGCTGCGGTTTTCAGGAGGTGCTGACTTATTCCTTGATAAGCCTGGAGATGCTGAAGAAACTTTCACCGATGCTTCGCCCAGTAGGCCCGACTCCAATCAAAATAGCTAACCCCATGTCGAATGAGCAAGAATTCCTGCGTACTACCCTTAGGTGTGGTCTTCTTTCTGTTTTGGCTCGTAATGAAAGACATCAGGAGGGTACGATCAGGCTTTTTGAAATTGGCAGAGTGTTTTTGGCACGGAATAAGGACTTGCCCCAAGAAAAAGAAATGCTGTGCGCTGTGTTAGGTGGTCTACAGCGTAGATTGTTTTGGAGAGGCAAAGAAGAGCCTATCGATTTCTTTGTGGCTAAAGGAGTAGGGGAAACCATTTTGTCACGATTAGGTTTGCAGGCGAACTTTGAACCAGTTGAAGATGAAAGTCTGTGCCCTGGTCGGAGTGCTAGAATAATTCTCGATAGTGAGATGATAGGCGTTATAGGTGAATTTCACCCCAGAGTAGTGGAGGCCTTTGGGCTTTCGGAGGCCGCTTATCTTATTGAACTCGACCTGGATAAGATCTCGTCCTTTCCAATAAGCGCTAGAAAGTATGAACCCGTTCCTCGATATCCGAGCACATTCAGAGATCTTTCAATTGTGGTAGATGAATGGATAACCTACCAGCAAATTCATAATGCCATGGTTGATTTTCCCTTGGTCAAGTCTGTAACTCTTTTTGACCTGTATACCGGGGGGCAAATACCGCCGGGTAAAAAATCGCTTACCTTCCGCATTGTATACCAGTCCGCCATACGCACCCTTACTGATGAGGAGGTAGATAGTGTACAGCAGCAGATTATCGAGAAATTAGTGCATGAAATGGGAGCAACGATTAGAAATTAGTTTAGCAAGGACATGAAACGTCAGAAAGCTACGAATCTTTATCTATATCTGGCTTTAACCTGTTTTGCCGGCATACTGGCTATATTCATAATTGACGGATATTTTGGTATTTACGACACGTTCTTAATATCAGCTCACGAGTATGAGCAGAAAATAGAGCCTGATTACTGGCAGCAGCCTTGGGCACAGGAACAAGGCTATAGACTGGGAACATCGTGGGGAGAGCCCTCTTATTTTAAGTACAGGATTGAGAACCGTACCTTTTCAGTTTACGAGGCTAAGGTCGAGGTTTCAATTTGGAGAAGCGGTGTAAAAGTAAAACAGCTGCAAGATAAATATATTTCAGTGGCGCCATTTAATGATGTGGTGGTGGATTGGAGGTTGAGAGCGGATGACTTGGGCGAAAGCGAATTGGAAATAGGAGGGTACAGGGAATACACCATAAGGGTAAGCTTGGATGGGATAGAACGGAGGATAATCGTGAGTTATCACCGCGAGGCACCTTTGCAGCCTGAGAGAGGAATGCCATCGGCTCCGGTACCGACTAAGTAACGAGGTATCAGGTATATGATAGTTTATATACTGTACGGTTTTGGTATTTTGCTCTGCATTTCAGGAGTTAGCTATCTGGCTGCGGAATACATTAAATACCTCTCAGAGCCGGGTAAATTGGCATGTCTGGCTCTAACCACAGCTATGTTTGCTCTGCTGGGGCGATATTTCGATGCGAGAGGTTGGTAGACCATGGAGGCAATAGCAATAATTGCTACATTGGCTTTTATTGGCTGGTTAATTTGGCGTGCAGTTAAAAGAAAACCGATTAAAGCTTACTTGGTAAGTTACTTTCTTTCTTGTATCGCAGGAGCCTTTACCCTCACCTTTTTTATGAGTATGGATTTGCCAAAAGTACTCAAAATAATCGTGTCCATAGTTTTAGGTGGTGTGTTGATATTTTTAGCCGCCTGGCTTCAGAGACGTACCAAAGCGGTCTAGAACCTATTCTAGCACTGGAAATTTGTCAGGTTTGCTAGCTTTATTTCAGCTTGTCCGCCGTCGCATGATTAATATGAGCAAGCTAATGTTTAGTAACACGCCTATAGCGATGATTACCCAGCCCAGCCCATTGACTTGTTCTGATGGAGTAGGTAAAGGAGTTGGGTGATCTTCGGTGCGGAAGACAAAGATATCACTCCAATCGCTCTGGATTGGCTCCAGTGCTCTCACTCGCCAGAAATAATCTGTGCCATGGTGGAGAAACCCTGCATATTTGTAAGCAGTTGTAGGTACATCGGCTTCCAAAACAATGTCTTGCATTGCCGCATCTTTGGCCAGAACAAATTTGTACTTTGTTGTTTCTTTGAAAGGTGACCAGGAAAATGAAAGTGAATTAACCGGACAGCCGAGACAACCGTTATCCGGTGCTAGCAACCGTGGCCCATGGTAAGGATTGGCTACTGGAACCCCCGTTTTTACAGAGAACATTTCTCGCCAGGATAGGGGACTTGAAATGGCATCTCCTGTAGCCACATCCCGCACAGAGACCCTCCAGTAGTAGGTATGACCAGCTTCGAGGGCTGGAATGTTCCAGCTGTTACCCTTGCTATCTCTGACAATTCCACCTCCCGCTGGTATGCTCAAAGCTGGAGCATTTGGGTCCGGTGGGTAATAAGGCGAGCCTCGCCAGCTAGCAGTCACTCTTGTTGTCAAACTTGAAGGGGCATAGAATGGCTCCATCTCCGCATAGCCACCGATCTCAGCAATTTTTAGGGCAAAATCTTCATCTTTAGCTATTTCAATTCGATAACCTTGTGAAAGGCACACTGGTTCCCATCTAAGATTTATCTGTCCAGATCGTCCTGATGCCGGGTCATAATCTATATTTACTTTGCCTACCGGTGCTACTGGTGTGGGACCATTCCACAACAAGCAATCGGTGTAGCACCAGACACCACCCTGTGGTGGACTATAAGGTTGCTGGTCAATAACCCAGACGGTAACTGGCTGGCCGAGCTCCAAGCCACCGCAAATTCTCAATTTCCTGGTTGGTTCTGTCCCAAAGCTTATGAAAGGCAGGCCAGCGGCTGCCAAAGACCAGCGTATGTATGCCCCCCAAGCATCACAAAAATAAAAGCTACCATTTCTGGATATGGATAAGCTGGTCACAGAGGTTGGCCAGGCTGGTCCGCCCCATTGTGTCGACCATTGACCTGGCTCCGGTAAGGGCCAGGCCCAGGTTCCACCTCCGTAGTAAATTGACCATTCATACATTCCGCCAAGATTGATGGCGAAGATATTTCCGCCGCTTTTGTACGAAGAGTGCGCCATTACTAGAGTATTGCCACGGGTGGGAAGTGGTGTAGTTATGGGGGTGAAACTGTGCCCTCCATCCGTGGAATAAGCTACGTCATAGTTACCATTGCCCATAGCACCTACAATTATATGTCCCTTGTCATTGTCCGGTGTTAGGCCAGTGTAGGCTGTAGCGACGCTGTATCCGCTATCCAGCCCAGTGGATACAGCATTTGCAGTTACCCAGGCTGTGCCACTGCAGGTAAGCTTTTGTACCCAACCATCGGGGCTGAGAACATACAGTGTTCGGCTATTTTCGGGAGCTATATCCTGGATAGTTACTCCAGAACCAATATGAGTCCAGTAGTCTCCGAAGTCGGGTGACCACATTAGCTTTCTAGTGCCAACCGCTGCCCAGAAAACAAACTGCCCATCATTGCTATCGCCAGAGAGCATAATGATGGCGTTATCAGTCTGATTTGTGGCGCAGACTTGGAATGTGGTAGGTTGACATAATATCCTCTCCCAGAATGTCATTATCTGTGACGCTAACAAAGGTGCGATAACGGTGGCGTTCTTACTCAAACGCCAGACACTGTCAAATCCCGCAATGCCAGCATTCCTATTAACTGATGCGAGGTAAACAGTTGAGCAGTCGGGGGATGGGGCGATGTCGACAAGCTGGTCTATTTTGGTGTCAATCAAAGCTAGCTGGTTCCAAGTCTCGCCATTGTTTCGACTTATGGAAAAAGCTGACTCGTCCAGGTCCTTGCCCGTGAGGTAGGGGATGGGCCAATCAGTCCCAGGTACGAGGGCTGCAGTGGTTGCTGTGCCAGCGTAGGCAGTAGTGCCATCTCGTGACCAGGCCACTTGAGCATTGCCATAACCCAAAGCGTTAGCTCCAGCAGCCCCAGTGGGTGGTTTCATCGCTGGATACCAGCAGGGGATAGGGCAAGTGGTGGGGACATCAGTGAACCAAGTCGTTACCGTAGCTGTGCAAGGATTGCCCAGCACTTCGCCAGCCAGTAGCTTTCCCGAAGCATATGTGCCGTAGTAGGCAATGCTGGAAATTCTTTTAGTTAAAGTTGCTGCCATAAGTTTGTAGCCCACGGTATCGTCAAAGCGATATATGCCGGCATTACCAGTGGTTCCGCCATCATCGAGACTGATGTAGAAACGGCGCAAAGATACAGCCTGTCCAGAAAAATCGGAGGGTAATTCAAGGTCGGCAGTTATGATTTGTGCTACTTTGGGAGACGTGTTAGCACCAGCGGTGGTCACCTCAACCGGGCCCCATGTATCCCAGTTTGTAACGTTGGCAGTTTTATCGTGAATACCGATGTTAATGTAGGTACCAGAGTTGTTTGATGAAACAACTGCCAAAGTTGAGTCGCTGGCATAGTTGGGCGAAAATCTCATCGCCAGCACGTCGCTTCCAAAACTCTGGGCTACCCAGTGACTCTGGCCAGATGTTTTGAATATGTAGATGTCACCATTGCCAACGCCTGTTCGGGTGCCTATAGCAACGTCGTGTCCGTGCATAGAGATATCTATTACGCTTATGTGGTCACCTGCAGAACAATGGGTATTCTCCCAAATGTTGCCACCGTCGGTTGATATCCAGACATTTCGTGGTAAAGTAGTGGCGCTGTCGTTGGTAACCACGGCTACGAATTTAACATTATCGGGTGCTATGGCCACATTCCAGACACGGAAGTTGGTTCTTTCAGAAGGGGACATCGCATGAAAAAGATTTCTGCCAATTGTGTCGCTCCATGATATACCTCCATCTGTTGATTTGTAGATGGCTTTGCTTCCAGTAGTATTATCAGGGCTAGCGATGTTGATGGCGTATAAGGTCGTTCCGTCTACACCTATCTTAATCACGTTCACTTCACACGGACTGACTATATCGTTCCTACCAGTTACTGACCCTGGCGTATCTGTACGTGTCCACTTCAGTACGCTTGGGTTTGCCAAAGCTGGTTTGGTGAAAATATCTGACGCAGTAGCAATCGCTACTACCAGGGTAAGTAGAAACCTGAGGATAACATCTCTTTTGATTTTCATATTACACCTCCATCATAGTTGTAAGGCAATAGAAAGTCCCCTCTCCCAGGAGCAGGGGACTTTTTATAATGAGCTTTTCCCCCCTTCTCCGCGGAGGCGATATGTTTCCAGGGCAGGCGTTCTGACTTTTACAGCAGGCGGGACTGTGCCGGAATTTCACCGACTTGCTCTCCAATTAAGTCCTCAGTCGCCCAAGGACACCCTGGTTGTTAAATATCTAAATTAAGTATGGATAAGAACACCTCCTCTTTTTCAAGCCTTTCAAAAATTGGAAGCTGTTATCATCAATAAGTAGTTCCTCACGGGTGACGTTCACTTCTGTCTGCCGAAAATCTCAGGATGAATCAGCTTTGCTACCGCCTCCAGGCCGTCTACTATTCTCGGCCCGGGTCGCTCAATGATATTGGCATCGCTTATCTTATAGATACGATTATTAACGAAGGCATCCACGCTTCCAAGTCTTTGTTCGCTTATAATGGAGTTATAAATTAAGTCACCGGTGGTGCCCATACCGCTGACAATAATTATTTGGGGATTTTTAGCAACTACCGCCTCTAATGAAACGACTCGAGATTTCTCAAAGTCATTAGCAAAAACGTTGACCCCACCCGCTTTGTGAATCAGATCGTCTGTGAACGTGTTACGTCCCATAGTCCATATTGGATTATGCCAGACAACATAGAGGACTCTGGGGCGCTGTTCTGTAGTCAAATTTTGCGTTTTGGAAACCACTGCCTCGATCCTGCGAGTCATGTTAGCTACTAAATGGGAAGCTGCCTTGCTTTTGCCATTTATCTGTCCTATCAAGGTGATATCGTGCAATATAGTGTCCAGGGATTTTGCTGATGTGACAATAACAGTGAAGCCCAGTTTTTCTAGTGCAGGAAGAACTGTCTTTTCATGGACGGCTTCGGCTATTATTAGGTCCGGCTGTATGCGGACCAGTTTTTCCATATCAGGCGCTATGTAGCTGGCTACGCGTGGTTTTGTTTTAGCTCCCTCCGGGTAATCACAATAGTCGGTGGTACCAACTAATCTGTCTTCGAGTCCCAGCGCGTAAATGATTTCAGTATTGCTTGGTGCCAGGGAGACAATCCTTTGTGGTAATTTTTCTATTTTTATTGTTCGCCCCAGATCATCAGTGACGGTAAATGGGAAGCTCGGCATTTCCTCGGGCTTAGTATCGACCACTGGTGTTTCTTCGGTTGGTGTGGGTGGTAATGCTGGCGTAGGCGGAGGAGGAGGTATTGGAGCGGCACAACCACAAGCGGTTGACAAAACCAGACCGAGAACTGCCAATATCCTTGATAACAGTTGTATTTTTATATGCTTCATCATGGAGAGTGCCTCCTTAAGAATTTCTATAGCAAAAACCCCTGCTTCCACACGGAGCAGGGGTGAACTTCTAATTAATAAGAAAATCCCGCCCCCTTTCTCCGCGGAGGCAGTGAATCTTTGGGGCCGGCGTTCTGACTTTTACAGCAGGCGGCACTGTTCCGGAATTTCACCGGATTGCTATCCAATTAAGTCCTCGGTCACCCAAGGACACCCCAACTACACTATTCAATTTTTAACGTGATTATATCAAAACGTCAGTCAAAAATCAACTAGTCAGTTGGCTATAAGTTTGTAACATTTCTTTTACTATTGCAGTTGTTTCTCTGATAGATACCAGTCGCACCTTATCATCATTGCGCCACTTTAGCTCTACACTTTCTTTTTCTAAGGTGCGTGGACTTACGGTCAGGCGTAAAGGTATTCCTAGCAGGTCTGCATCATTGAATTTAACTCCTGGAGATTCATGCCGGTCGTCGTAGAGAACTTCTAATTTGGCAGCCATGAAGTCTTGGTATAGTTTCTCTGCGACGCTGGCGACTTCAGGGTTTTCCATACGTAACGGGCAAAGGTAGATATGATATGGTGCAATTGCAATCGGCCAAATAATACCTTTGTCGTCATGGTTTTGCTCAACTGCGGCTGCAAGTAACCTTCCAAGTCCTATCCCATAACACCCCATAATAATTGGCTTGGAGTTACCGTCTTTGTCCAGAAAGTAAGCCCTCAACTTTTCACTGAGGAAAGTGCCTAGCTTAAAAACATGACCTACCTCGATACCACGGCTGGAAAGGAGAACGCCACCGCATTTTATGCAGCTATCCCCGGGACGAGCCATAGCAATGTCAGCAATAAGGTCAACCTGAAAGTCACGTGGGTAATTTACATTTTTAAAATGAGTATCGGGCTTGTTAGCGCCAGCGATGAAGTTAGAACCTAAAGTTATTGAGGTGTCTCCTATGGTCTTGACGCCTTTTATGCCAATTGGCGAGGCTGAGCCAGCTATCAAGCCCGCTTCTTGCACTTCATTTTCTGTAGCCAAACGCAGTTCCAAGCATTTTAGCAGGTTTTTAAGCTTCGTTTCGTTGACTGCTATATCTCCCCGTATCACCGCAAAGACTAGCTTGCCATCTGCTGAATAAAAGACCGCTTTCAAGGTACGGCTTGTAGGCACGCCAACAAACGCAGCTACTTCTTCAATGGTTCTGATGTTGGGGGTTGATATTTCCTCCATCGATAAAGCCATTTCTCTTTCGAGTTCAGACTTAATACCCTGAGCTTTTTCTATGTTAGCAGCATAGTCACAGCGCGAACAGTGAATAATTTCATCTTCGCCAGTCTCAGCAATAAGCATAAACTCGTGAGACTCTTTGCCACCTATAGCGCCGCTATCAGCCTCCACCATCACTGCTGATAGACCGCACCGAGAGTAAATGTTTTTGTAGGCCTGAATCATCTTTTCATAGCTGGAATTTAGCCCATCCTCATCGATGTCGAAGCTGTAAAGATCTTTCATAATGAATTCCCGTACGCGTAGTAGCCCGCCGCGTGGTCGAGGTTCATCCCGGAACTTGTTTTGTATTTGATAAAGGAGCAGAGGTAAGTCGCGATAGCTTTGAACGTAGCGGCGAACAAGCTCTGTTATAACTTCTTCATGAGTTGGTCCCAAGACTAATCTGTGTTCCTTTCGGTCGGCTAAAATGAACAATGTCTTGCCAAAGGAATGATATCTTCCGGACTCCTCCCATAGTTCAAGTGGCTGGAGAGTAGGTAGCATCAATTCCTGTCCGCCAGCCTTGTCCATTTCCTCCCGGATGATTTGCTCAATTTTCTTGAGCACACGCCAGCCTAAGGGTAAATAAGAGTAAATGCCGGCAGCTATCTGTTGAATCATTCCAGCCCTGATTAACAGCTGATGACTGAGGGTGTCGGCTTCTGCAGGTATTTCTCTTAACGTCCTGCTGAAAAGTTTGGAAAGACGCATGGTTTGTTCAGAAATTTGTTTTGCCTCGATAAAAATGGGCTCTTTGCCTCCTGCTATTCTATACTAAAGGGCGGATACTTGTCAGTTAAAAGCAGATAATATCCAGTTACCCTCGTGTACCAACGAACATAGCCTGCAACAAGGGCGAAAGCCCACTGAGGATACTTGCCGGTGAACAAAATGGCCCACCAAGCAACAAAAGCGAGAACACAGGCAGCTATACCAAGTCCCCACAGAACAATCCAGTGGGGTATGACCATAAACCATCTGAAGAAAGTTGTAAGTCTTGATAACGGTTCACGGTATTCTATGGTGACGGTTACTGGATAATCCATGGCAACCTCCTTTGCATTTGTTATGTTTTCAAAATACTTGATTTTCTAAATTTGGACGGCCTAAAAATAGCAGTTACTGGTCCGAGATAGACTTAATTTCATCCATCAATGCATTCAAAAAGTCTTTTTCAGCTACGATATTTACCACCTTGCCTTTTTTGAATATAGCGCCTTTACCCTTGCCGCAGGCGATACCTACATCGGCATCTTTTGCCTCGCCTGGACCATTAACGACACAACCCATAACAGCTACTTTGATAGGTTTGGTTATCCCTTTTAGACCTCTGTCTACAGCTTCAGCTAAGCTAATTATATCTACTTCAGCCCGACCGCATGAAGGACAGGTTATCAACGTGGGGCCATGTTGACGAATCTCAAGACTCTTCAAAATTTCATAGGCAACTTTTACTTCTTCAACAGGGTGAGCACTGAGCGAAACGCGAATAGTATCACCGATACCTTCGTACAGCAGTATGCCAATACCTATTGCGCTACGAACAATACCGGACTTGGGAAGACCTGCCTCAGTTATGCCCAGATGTAACGGGTAAGGTATTCGCGGAGCTATCGTTCTGTAAGCTTCTATAGTAGTGGGCACATTAAAGGCTTTTAGAGAAATTTTAATCAAGTCAAAGCCTAGGCTTTCAAACAAGCAAATTTGCTCCAGTGCTGCGCTGACCATATACTCAGCTATAGAATGGTATGGTTTTGTGGCTGGTGGTAGGCTGCCAGCATTAATACCTATTCGAATAGGTATTCGTCTTTCTTTGGCTGCAAGCACCACTTTAGCAATTTGTTCGCGGTCGCAGATATTACCTGGGTTTAGGCGGAGTCCATCAACGCCAGCCTCTAATGCTGCTAAAGCAAGACGAAAGTCAAAATGGATATCGGCTATGATAGGAATCGAGGTGTTCCGCTTAATGGTTGAAATGGCCTGAGCAGCTTCCATATCTGGCACGGCTAATCGAACAATATCGCATCCACACTCGGTAAGTTCTTTGATTTGAGCTATAGTTGCAGGTATGTCTCTGGTGTCAGTCTTAGTCATCGATTGCACCGCGATGGGTGCATCACCGCCTATTGTTACTGTTCCCACCCTTAGTGGTTTTGATGGCCTTCTCGCTATCAAGGTAACAGACTCCCTCCTTGAATAATCCGGGTTATATCTTGATAGCTTACAACTATGATCAGCATCAGTAGAACTATAATACCTATGAGATGAACCAGACCTTCTCGTTTAGGTGATATCCTCTTTCCTCTCCGAAGCCATTCTAGAATTACAAAGATGAGCCTACCTCCATCTAGGCCTGGGAAGGGAAACAGGTTAATTACAGCGAGATTTATGCTGATTAGAGCCACTAATTGAAGAAATGGGCTAAGGCCGGCTTTAACCACCTCTCCAGTGAGTCCAGCTATACCTATAGGTCCGGTTAATTGGGGAGGTGTTCCTCTCACGAACCAGCTTATCATTTCATTGCGGAACAGGACTAAGATTTCCCAGCAATTTGTTACGCTTAAGGGTATCGCTTGCCAGAAAGGATAGGATTGGCGGGTCAGAATACTGTCTACTCCGGTGATTGTGATACCGGTGGCTCCTTGTCCTTCCGGTGGATTCCACCTAGGTATCACACGAACCTCCTTTTGACCAAACTCATCACTATAGAGCAAGATTTTGACTTCCTTGCCACGATTTAACTGTATAAGGTAGCTGACATCAGCACGGTTTTTGACGGTACGGTTATTTATTGCTAGTATGGTGTCCCCTGGCTTAATGCCGGCGATTTCAGCGGGTGACCCTGAGGCTACTTCTTTAACCTGTACCTTTTCCAGCGTTATGCTGTGTGGAAACATGAAACTGATGGAGAACAATAGTACGGGGAGTAAAATGTTCATTATTGAGCCGGCGCTTAGAACTAGCAATCGGACTGGAATGCTTTTGCCAGCTAAGCTACCCGGTAAAGTTGGGTCTTCTTCGCCTAACATCTTGGTAAAGCCGCCAAGAGGTATGGCATTTAATGAGTATATCGTCTCGCCCCGTTTGAAGCTAAAAAGCCTCGGGGGAAAACCAATGCCGAACTCCTCCACCTTTACATGTGTTAGTTTAGCTGTTATAAAATGCCCGAACTCATGAACAAAAATGAGTACTACCAGCATAGCCAGGAAGCTGATAACGGTCAGTGCTATTGTTTCTAACATAAGCTACCTCTCTTGGCTAACCTGAGTGCGGTTTCTCTTGCCCAATGATCGGCGTCTAAAATATCATCGAGTGTTGGATTGGCTACAACCCGATGTAAGCTGACAGTTTCTCCTATTATTGTGGGAATGTCAGAAAACCTTATCTGGCAATCAAGGAACAATTTTACGGCTATTTCATCGGCAGCGCTGAGCACAGCAGGGTATGTCCCTGCCCTTTTGCCCGCCTCTAGCGCAAGCCGAAAGCAAGGGAACTTGGCATAGTTTAATGGTTCAAAGGTCAATGATTTTACTCCGGTCAGGTCGATACGAGGTAACTTGTAGTTTGATAACCGCTTAGGGTAGGCTAAGGCATACTGGATAGGTATACGCATATCGGGAAAACTCAGTTGTGCCTTAAGCGAACCATCGACAAATTCTACCAAGGAGTGAATGATACTTTGAGGATGCACTATAATTGCAATTTTTTCAAAGGGGATATTGAAAAGCCAATGGGCTTCAATTACCTCTAGTCCTTTGTTCATCAGGGTTGCTGAGTCAATAGTGACCTTCCTGCCCATTTTCCAAGTAGGATGCTGTAAAGCCTCTTGAATGGTAATCTCGGCGAGTTGAGACGGGCTATAATGATGGAATGGGCCTCCTGAAGCGGTTAATATGAGCTTAGATATTCCAGCTCTTTCTCCACGCAGACATTGCCATATAGCACTATGTTCGCTATCGATTGGGATGATTTTGGCGCCATGTTTCCTTGCTTCTGCCATAATGATTTGCCCTGCCATAACTAATATTTCTTTATTAGCCAGAGCTATTCTCTTGCCAGCTTTTATAGCTGCCAGAGTTGGCAACAATCCTATCTTGCCGGTGGTTGCTACTACAAGAATGTCGACTTCTGGATGGCTCGCTATCTCTTCCATAGAACATAATTTTGTCTTACTAGGCAGGGCTAGCGTAAAAGGTGAGTATGCTAGCCAGGGCTGAAATTCCTCGATTTGTCTGGCTAATAAGTCAGTTTTTTCCCCGCCAGCCAATCCCACAACCCTGAATTGGTCTGGAAAAGTGCTGACTATGTCCAGAGTTTGCTGCCCTATTGAGCCAGTTGAACCCAAAATAGCAATGTTTTTCATGAAGTCACTAACATAATAAGCATTGTGCAATAGTATACTACAACACCGGTGAATATGAGGCTGTCAAGGCGGTCAAGCATGCCGCCATGGCCTGGTATTAGCCTGCTTGCGTCTTTATAGCCTGCATGCCGCTTGAGCAGCGACTCGACCAAGTCGCCAAGCTGAGCGAACGCGCTAATTACACCGCCTAGGAGAGCTGTTTGCCAGTAATTAAAAGGTAGCGTAAGCATTTTCTTGAGTATTAAAGAAGCTGTCACACTTGCCAGAAACCCACCTAAGGCACCCTCCCAAGTTTTGCTAGGACTTATGGCTGGTGCTAAGGGGCGTTTACCCCAGGTTTTGCCCACAAAAAAAGCACTGGTGTCGCTGGCGAAGGTGGTGAACATGGCCCAGAATACCAGCTCCTTACCAATTTCCAGGCTTCTCAGATTGACCCAATGTTTGAGCATCCAGCCTATATAAAGTACTCCAGCCAACGTCCATACCCAGTTATTGAAAGCCTGATTTTTTTGTCTCATGAAAAGCATCCATACCGCCGATACAGCAATGATCGCTGTGACAAGAAATGGTGCTGTGACGGAATAGGGACAGTGAGGACTTAAGACAAGCAGTATTACAAAAAGCAAGCCTAAATAGGTGAATGGTTGTATTTTCAGGGCATTAATCATCCGGTAGAATTCAAAGCTACCAATTCCAGCCATAGCAGCTATGAGGATTGTGAACCATGGTTCCCCAAACCAGATTATGGCGATAAGAATTGGTAAGCCGATTGCAGCAGTAATAATTCTTTGTCTAATCATTTAATTTTAGTTGAATCCTCTTAGGTTCTAGGTGTCTAAATGTCTGAAATGCGGTAAATGTAATTGGCAGTAAATGTCATGAGTGACAACAAGTATAGAGCTTGGCTGACCAATGATATAGTTTGGTCTTCAGTCGATTTGAGTTTAGGAGAGATAACGGCTGACAACTTGAGTTGGCCCTTAGACCTCCATTATCTCTTTTTCCTTCTCTTGCCCTATACTATTGACCCTGTAGATAAAATTATCGAGGAGCTTCTGGAGCTGGTCAGCAGCTCGCGTGTATTGATCCTGCGATATTTCCTTATTTTTCTCCGCTTGCCTCAGTTTTTCAATGCCATCGCGTCTAAAATTGCGCAACTCTACTCTCGCTTCTTCCAATCTTTTATGTACTACCTTGATCAGTTCCTTCCGCCGTTCTTCAGTGAGGGCTGGGATGGGGATGCGTATAAATGTGCCATTGCTGGTCGGGTTGAGACTCAAGTCGGATGTAAGAATGGCCTTCTCAATGGCCCGGATAGAGTTGCGATCCCACGGTTGGATAAGTATCATTTTGGCCTCCGGTATCGTGATAGAGGCGATGCGGTTAAGAGGAGTAAGAACGCCGTGATAGTTAACCTTGATGTGTTCAACTAATGCTGGTGATGCCCGGCCTGTGCGTATGGCTGCTAGGTCTCGAGCTAAGGCATCAATAGCCTTCTGCATTTTGCCGTCGATTTCAGTCAACACTTGTTCGACCATTTTACTCCTCACTCGTCACAACTGTGCCAACATGTTCGCCATAGATAGCACGCTCGATGCTTTTTTCCCCTTGGAGGTCAAACACTATTATGGGTAATTTGTTTTCTTGGCACAGGGAGAAGGCGGTACTGTCCATGACTTGGAGTTGCAAATTCAAGGCGTCCCTATGTGTCAAACGCTCGAACTTTCTTGCCTTAGGGTTTTTGAGTGGATCAGCATTGTAGACCCCGTCGACTCTATTTTTGGCCACAAGAAGAACTTCCGCCCCAATTTCAATAGCCCGTAAGGCAGCAGCAGTATCGGTTGTCATATAGGGATTACCGGTACCACCGGCAAAAATGACCACTCTTTTCTTTTCAAGGTGTCGCATGGCCCGCCGTCGTATATAAGGCTCGGCAACAGCTTGCATTGTAATAGCCGACTGGGTCCTAGTGGTAATCCCTTCGCTCTCCAACGCGTCCTGGAGCGCCAAGGCATTAATTACTGTTGCTAACATGCCAGCATAGTCAGCTGTAGCTCGATCCATCCCTTTAGCTTCGTTTCCTGTACCACGCCAGAAGTTTCCTCCGCCGACGACTATAGCAACCTCAACACCCAGCTCGTTTACCCGTTTTATTTGTTTCGCTACTCGCATAAGAACGCCACGATCGACGCCAAATCTTTTTTTCCCCATAAGTGCCTCGCCGCTCAATTTGAGAAGGACACGCTTGTATTTGGGCTTTTTTGCTGTCACCTCTAGTAACCTAGCTCAAATCTGACGAACCTGCGTACTTTGATGTTTTCGCCAACCTTGGCTATTGTTTCAGCGATGATGTCTTGGACTGTCTTATTTTGGTCTTTGATGAATGGCTGGGATAGAAGGCATATTTCCTCTAGTTTAACGTCTAGTTTTTGTTCTTCTGGTATGTCGTCTGGAGCGATGAATTGGGGGGACATGGCAGCTATTTGCAGAGCCAGATTATGGGCTAGTTCCTTAAATTCTTCAGTACGAGCGACAAAGTCTGACTCACAGTTAACTTCAACCAGTACTGCAATCTGCCCTCCTGGGTGGACATAAGCTTCAATTATTCCTTGGTTTGTAAGCCGGTCGGCTTTTTTACGAGCTATAGCTAATCCACGCTTGCTTAGTATTTCAATTGCCTTCTCTACATCACCCTCCGCCTCGATTAGAGCCTTCTTACAATCTATTACACCGGCACCGGTCTTGGCTCTAAGTTCTTTTATGGTCGAAGTCAAGATTTGCACCTTATCTCCTTTTTACATAAGTTAGAATGCCCTGTTATTATTGGCTTTCATCAGGTACAAAAAGGTGGGACTCTAACGATTCTTTAGAATCTTTCATTGCTGCGGATAGTTCAGCGGTTCTCACTTCACCACCGGTCTCCTTTATCATTTTGCCTTCGATAACTGCATCAGCTATTTTGCTGCATATGAGCTTTATCGCTTTTATAGCATCATCGTTTGCTGGGATCGGGTAATCGATACTTGTAGGGTCGCAATTTGTATCTACAATGGCTACTAGTGGTATACCGACCTTTTTAGCTTCAGCAAGGGCTATTTTTTCCTTCGTAGGGTCGGTAATGAAGAGAGCTCCGGGAAGTGTAGTCATTTCCTTAAAGCCACCTAGCAATTTGTTAAGGCGAGCTATTTGTTTTTCGATCTTTAGTTTGTCTTTCTTAGACAGGTAATCTAATTCACCTTTGTCCCTTTTATCTTCTAGGCGAACTAAGTAATCTATCCTTGCCTGAATGGTAGCGAAATTCGTTAGCATTCCACCCAGCCATCTCTGATTGACGTAGTACATACCACACCGTTTAGCCTCTTCTTCTACTATTTCCTGGGCTTGCTTCTTTGTGCCCACGAAAAGCAAGCTTTGCCCGTTACTGACCAAATCGCGGACATAAGCGCATGCTCTATCGAGTAAAGCTACAGTTTGTTCTAAGTCAATGATATGAATACCATTGCGCTGGGTGAAAATATAGGATTTCATACGTGGATGCCAGTGGCCAGTTAGGTGTCCAAAATGGGCACCAGCCTCTAGTAGCTGTTTTACAGAAATAGATTCAGGCAAACTTAGACCTCCGAATATAGATGTGACTATCAAGCTAAATTTTCTCAAAGTATAGCATAAGGGTGCTTTAATAGGCAATTTGCTTGTGGAAGGGAATTAAACCGGAGGAGAGGCTGTATTAAGAATATAACTGTGTTCGATACGGTTACCACGAACTGTTGGCTCCCAAGTTGAAACCGCCGGAGCTTTTTACTTAGATGCTACAGTCCCATTTCTTGGGCTAGTAATTCTCGATGATAATCAGCATCACCCAATGTGAGTTCTGCGGCTTTTGCCCGCTTTGAGTATAAGGGCATATCATGGTCTTCCATCAAGCTCACGCCGCCTATACTTTGATGTCCTAGTTTAGTAACTCGCTTATAAGCTTCGCTCACCCAAGCCTTTGCCATGGCAGCTTCTATGGTATAAGGCAGCCCTTCGCTGATTTTCCAGGCCGCTTTATAGCTAATGAACCTTGACGTATCAATATCAGTTAACATATTGGCGCAATGGTGCTGAATAGCTTGGAAGGAACCTACGGGTACTCCAAACTGTTTACGTTCTTTCACATAATTTACAGTCATTTCTAAAACTTGCTGAGCACCGCCTACCATTTCAATACATTTAGCTACTGCAGCCTTACGTAATACCTTGTCCAGTTCTATATTTCCCTGTCCTTCCTTTCCGATGACGTTATCCTTAGGTACCTTTACTTTGTTGAAAATCACTTCGAACTGCTTATCACCATCAGTGGTTTTGAGCAGCGTGTGGCTGATACCTTGGCTTTTGGTGTCTACAAGAAATAAGGTAACTCCGTTTGAGGTTCTAGCGACACATATAATGTATCCTGCAACATGAGCGTAAGGCACAAAAAGCTTTGTGCCGCTAATTATGTAATTCTTGCCCTCCGCCATTGCCTTTGTAGTTACTTTTCCGACATTGTAGCCTCCGCCAGGCTCCGTAAGCGCTAGCGTGACAATCAGGTTTCCCTGAACGATCCGCGGTAACAATTCTTGTTTCTGGGTCTCATTCCCCATTTCAAGTATGGTCATGCCTGCTAAAACCACAGTGCTGAAGAAAGGACCTGGCAGACAGGCTCGCCCCATTTCCTCAAGAAGAACAGCTAGGTCAAGGAAACTGCCGCCGCTGCCACCATATTTCTCGGGAAACACCAGCCCCATCCATCCCAAGTTCGCCATTTTTTCCCACAGTTCCAGTGAATAACCTCTTTCATCACCCGTCATTTGTCTCACCAAGCTTTTGGGACATTCCGTAGTGAGAAAATCGCGGGCCATCCTTTTCAGCATTTCTTGTTGTTCGCTTAGACCGAAATTCATCTGCCTTGTTTCTCCTTTATCAAATGAGCTTGCCATGATTTTATAAATCAAGTCAACCTAAAGGTAATCCCAACCCTCTAAGAGCGATAATGTTTCGCATGATCTCAGAAGTACCGGCGTAAACCGTTTCAATAAATCCCCAACGATAATGGAGTTCTGCTTCACCGCGAAGCGGGGTCCACTTGGAGCCTGTTTGCAATTGTCCCCTTGGGCCTATTATTTGCGTCGCGACGTCAGCTAGGCGATAGGCTGCTTCTGTAGCAAACATTTTTTGCATAGCTGATTGATAGTTGGGCACTTCACCTTTATCAAGAATGAAGGCAAGCTGATAGTAGAGCAGGCTGGACAACTCCAGTTCAATGGCCGTTTCAGCCAGTTTTTGCCGGATGACTGGGTCTCGGCTAAGTAGCTTTCCGTCGCGTTTTGTCTCTTTAGTATATTGAACAAGCTCGTCAAATATGCGTCTGAAACTGCCGACAGGAAACATCCGTTCAAAATCCAGGGCGGTCATTATGTAGTAGAATCCCTTGTTCTTTTCACCGACGAGGTTCTTCTTTGGAACTTTGACATTATCATAGAAAACTTCATTTGTTTTCCAACCGGCTATTGTTGTCATATTGCGTATGGTGATCCCCGGGCTCTTCAAATCTACAATCAAGAGTGAAATACCACGGTGACGTTTAGGCGTTGTTGTATCTGTTCGTACTCCTAACCAATGATAATCGGCGAAGTGGGCATGGGTATTGAACATCTTCTGACCATTTAGCAAAAAATAATCCCCTTTCTCTTCAGCCTTTACCTCTCCCTTTGATGCAGCTTGTATCTCTGCCATATCTTCGGCCCGCATCTCAAGTGCTGCCAGGTCTGACCCTGCCTGAGGTTCGGTATAGCCAAGAGCCATCTCTATCTCGCCTTTAGCGATGCGGGGTAAATACTCCTTTTTCAACTCATCGCTGCCAAATCTTAGGATAGTTGGGCCAGCCATGGTGGCACCTACAAGCGATACAGGTGCTCCAGCATAAGTCATCTCATCGCGAATGATAAACCCCACCATCTCCGAACTGTTCATACCCCCGTATTCTTTTGGCCAAGTAGGGCACAGCCAGCCTCGGGCTCCCATTTTCTGAATCAGTCGGCGTCCGTGTATAGGGCCAGCCCCTCCACTGTATTCCACCACCTCAGCAATAAGTTCAGGCGTAACTTCTTTTTTGAGAAAATCACGCACCTCCTGCCTGATCTTTTCCTCTTCCGCAGTGAATGCGAAATCCATGTTTGCCTCCTTGCATTATAGATGCGACG
>FMSI01019695.1_pt1 | contig 26908 bp, 28 predicted proteins | sample 1504471 | NCBI WGS metagenome assembly FMSI01 (sample SAMEA4475357, study PRJEB15587) | soil metagenome | biome: Soil; feature: Field | place: India | collected 2015-03-11 | depth 0 m
GGATAGAAATTAATAGCAACTATTTTTGTATAAAAATGTATTTTGTCTTATAATGTTATGGGGGAAGTTGTTGAAGAAGTCAGTTATTTTTATTTTATTTTTTGTTAATCTTTCTTATTCTTTAAAAATAAAAAACATAAACTTCAGTGGCGATGCAATTACAAAAAAATCAACTTTACTTTCTTTTTTCCCAGAATATTATGAAAAGCAGGAATTTTCCGAGGAAGAGTTAAAGCAGGCTATAAGAAACTGGAAGAGGCGTCTTGAGAGAACAGGTTGGTTTCGTAATATAAAGATTGACACAATTAATATTGAAACCAACGATGTTGATATAAACATAAATTTTACTGAAAAAATCCCATATACAGTTTATGTCAAAAACAACTATCTTGGTATAGGTAAATACAATATCTGGGGTGAAGGTAAAGAATTATATTTTGAGGCGGGGCTTTCTCATAAGGGGATAAGGATAATAGATAGAATATTTAATAAAACCTCTTATTTCTATGAATTTTATGCTGGTAGTGAGCAATTTTACCTTTATGAGTATGTTAATGAAGAAATTGAAAAAACAGAGCTTTCAAGACAGCGGGTTTATGCAAAGGCTGGCAATAATATTTTCCCAGATCAGAAACTTTCTTTAGCAATTCATCTTGAATGGTTTCAGAATACTAACGATAATGAGAATTCAAAGAATATTAATTCTTCGACTTTAAACTGGTCGTATGATGTTACGGAAGGCTATCCAGTTATAAAAAATGGGATCAAGTGGGAAAATAGTTTCAGGTTTTATACTGACTTTAAATTTTTAATTGAGACGGACTTTAAAGGTTATTTTCAAGTGTTTGATACATTGATTCTTGGTTCGAGAGTTCATATGGGTTTGTCTTATCCAGAATTACCACTTTATCATAAGTTTAATCTTCAAGGGATAAATGGTTTAAGAACGATGTCTGTGATGGATGGATTGATTGGAAATAATGTCTGGGATCTTCATATCGAATTAAGATGGGCTTTCTGGGATGTTGTTCCATTTTTACTTTACGATCTTCAACTTGAGACGCTTGGTTTTGTAGATATTGGTGAAGCGAGAGATAAAATTGAAAATTTTGGTAAACCCCACATAGTTTATGGTTGTGGTATAAGAATCTATCTTGATACTTTTGCTATAAGAACAGAGATAGGGGTAGCTGAAAATTCAAAAGTAAGTGTCTTAAGTAGTTTTGAGATGCCTTTTTAAGTTTTATCTTTTACCTACAATTTTTCCGTTATAATATCTATAATTTTTATCAACTGCATCAATTTCTCTGCCACGAACAAGTTCAAATGTTAGTGGGTCAGCTTCCTTTATTATTTCGATTCTGTTCCAGAGGACAAAATAAACTTTGTTTTTATCTTTACAGTAACCACCACCAAGACACTCAAAAGTTTTTGGGTCTGCGTCTTTTACTTGAAAATTTTGAAAGTAGACAATCTTACCATCTGTTCCCCAATAGTATTCTCCTTTATGATTAAGGTCGAATGCTTTAAATTTTTTTGGATTCAAGCCTTTCAGAGGGATAAAATTGTATTTTCGAATATCGAAATAGTATATATTCTTGCCATCTGAAAAATAAACAGGATATAGAGTAAAGTCTTCTGGCTTGTATGGTTTCAGTTTTTTTACATTCAACTTTGAAGGAATATTGAGTCCTTTAATTTCAGGTCCATCTTCAAGTTTGTATATTTTATTGTTGTATTCAAATATGTAAAGACAATCTCCGTGATTAAAGGCGGCTATTTCTCTTATCTTATGTGCATTAGTGAAATTTATTCTTCTGTTATATAAGTAGATGGCGTTTTTATCTATCCCAGCAACCGAGTAATATTTGAAAGATGTTGGATTTTTGAGTTCTCTGAAAGTTTTAATATCAACATTTTGAAGTGGTTCGTTATCAAAATAATAAATTTTCCCATCAATTTTTTTGTAATTTATAAGTTCCTGTGCTGATAAAATGTTGAAAGCGTTAATTAAAATAATAATAAAATGTTTCATTTTAATATATTTAAATAATAATTTTTTGTTAATTTATAATAAAGATTTTGTTTTTTAAGTTTTATTCTTAAGTTTATAATTTTTTTAATTTCATATCTTTTTTAAAATTTAATTTTTATTAAATTTTGTAGATATTTTTTTTGACATTTTTTCAAGATAAATTTATTATAAAATTCAGGAGGGAAAAATGCAATTTATACTTTTATTTATAATAATTTTTGTAAAACAGAGCCTGTCTTTTGCAGATATAAAAGTTTTATCTAGTGAGAGTTATATAGGTAACATAGGTGGTAAATACAAAATTTCAATGGTATTGTATTCAATCGAGATTAATAAGCAAACTAATTATTATGGCTATTACTACTATAGGAATGGAATTCCTATATTTGTTAAGGGAATTATGGAAGGTGAAAATTTTCTTCTTACTGAATATCTTGATAATGGTAAAGTCAATGCAAATTTTAAAGGAAAGTGGGATGAGGAGGGAGATCTTTCAGGAACATGGGAGATGAACAAAAAAAAGTTGCCATTTTCTTTAGTAAAATTTACCCCTGTTCAGGATGTTAACGCCGATGTTATAATAGATGAGAGTATAGATGTTTGTCTTAATAAAAAATATTATACAGATAATCTTAGGACTAAGGGGGGCCTTTTAATTTCATATGTAAAGAAAAAAGGATATTTGTTTTCATTTGATCTTTACTCTACAGAAAAACAAGATCATACTGGAATATTTGAAGATTTTTTACAATTAACTTCTTATTATGATTCAGACCCAAAATCAAAGAATATAGATGAAAAATGTTTGTTATTCTTTATATATTTTAAAGATAGGATCTTTGTTTATGAATTTGGTGATCCATCTTATATTGATTTTGGGCAGGGAGTTCATGCAGAAGGGGTTTATCTTTTAAAGAAATGAAAATTTTTCTATGAATATTATAAAGCTTAAATTAAAAATGTTTTTTCTCTGGCTGGTCTCGTGGTTGTATGTTTTTTTACTCATTGCCATCTTTTTGGGGACTTCTTACTTATTATTTCTATTTATTAAAGGCGTTTTGATTGAATATCTTAACTTTTGCTTGAAAGAACGTAATCGACATGCTGCCAAATCTATTATGGTAGTCATATTCTTTTTTGGTGTAATAAGTCTCTTTCCTTTGTTTGTAGTTTTGAATTTTTTAATTCAAATGTTTTCAACAAAAAAAGAAAAAAACGAATATAACCTTTCTGGTTTGAAACTTGATAAAAAGATTTTTAATAATCTATATAACTTTGTTGATGAGATTAGGTTGAAATTAAAAGTGCCAAAAATTAAAGAAATTATAATCGATCCTTCAATTAATTCTCAAATTTTTGAATTTAAAAAATCATTTTTTTCTCCTCGTAAAAGATGTTTAATAATTGGCTTCCCATTTTTTATTATATTTTCTCTGGATGAATTAAAGGCGATTATAGCTCATGGAATGGCACATATGTTGCTGGGCAAAAAATTAACTAAAAAACTTAATAAGGTGAAAAGATTTTATAAGGAATATATTTCTTCTAGTAATATGGATAGGGTAGAGGAAAAAATATTATCTTTTCCACTTTTTTGTGAAATTGTTAGTTGTATAAATGATCTTTTGCTTGCCTACAGTAAAGAAAATGAATTTGATGCTGATCGTAGAGTTTTAAAGATTGTGGATAAAGATTTGTATGCAAATGTACTTTTAAAAATAAAATATTATACTTCTGTCATAAATTCATTTTCAGAGAATCTTTTGAAAGAACTTTGTGCAGAATATCAAGAACCAATTCAAGATTATTTTAATAGACTGGAACAATACATTCTTGGAAGAGATGAAACTGAATATTTTAATGGCTATATAAATAAAATAAATGAAGAAGAGCCATTTGTTTCTCCAACTCATGCAACTTTGAGAGAAAGATTAGAAAATATAAATGCAAAAATGCCCACATCAATTTCTGTTAATAGCAATCTTCTCTCAAATTTTTTTACAAAAGAACAAACTTCGATTCTATTTGAGAAGATGAATATTTTATGGAAAGAAACTATTGCACAAAGATGGAAAATAAATTACCAAGATTACAAACGGAAAGCAAATATTAAAAAAATGGATAAAGCTTCTATAAGAAAGTATGAAAGAAGAAAAAATTTATCGGAATATGAATTATTTAAAAAAGCATATCTTATATCTTGTGTATATGGAGAAGAGAAAGCTCTTAAGGAATATAAAAAATTAGAAGAACTTTATCCAGATGATATGAATATAAAATATCTTATAGGAAAAATATTGTTAAAAAAATCTGAACAAGAGGGTATAAAGTATCTTGATTATTTGGTCCAAAATAGTGAGGAATTTGCTCTGTCTGCTGCAAAAGACCTATATAATTACTACTTTGATAAGAAAGATTTTGTAAATTCTGCTAAATATTTTAACATTTGTGTTTCAAAAGTTGAGCTTGACAGAATGATATATGAGGAAAGAATTAACTTTAATGTGCATGGTAACTATTCTCCTTCTTTTTTTGATGCCAATACAATAAATAATATAATACACACAATAAAAACTAAATATCCATCGGTAAAGAAAGTTTATCTTTTTGAAAAACATAGTGGGTATATATACATTATGGTGCCTGTTTATATTATAGGAATAAAATATAAAAAATATGATGAAAATGTTCACAACAATATTATCAATGAATGTTTAATTTCCTTTAAGCATACTGTTCTCTCACTTAATTCACGTGCTGACTTAGAGTATTATTTAAGTGAATTTGTTGGAGGAAGAATATTATAATTTGTTTGTATATTTAAAATTATGCAAGGAGAGAATTGCATGAAAGTTTATATCATGGCAGCTGATGCAAATAACTATCAAAATCTTATTCCTGTAGATAACGGGGCCTTTGAAATATATCGAGAATTTAATGGATCCCCCCTTCCTAACCCTTCGGTGAGTCTTTGTGTTAAGATTTTGCGTGATGATGAGATGAATAAAGATCTACCAAAAAGCGACTTTCCCTCTCTGGCCTCACATATTCCAGTATTCAGCAAGCGGGCAGTTTCTGTATTGAATGAATTACTCATTGCCAATGGTGAGCTTGTCAAAATGGATTGTGTTGACTGTGAAGAACCATATTTTGCGTTTAACGTAACAACCACAGTGCAGGCTCTTGATCTTGATCATTACGAGCTTAAGCGGTTTGAGAGCAGTGGACGAATTATGCGGGTGATTAGATATTGTTTTTATCAGGAACGTCTTAAAGGTTTGACCGTGTTTAAATTGCCCGAGTTGCCACTACAAAATGTCTTTGTGACCGATCCCTTTGATAGCGTGTTCAGGAAGGGAAACTGGTGGGTTTTAATTTCAAACTGGTGTGGGAAGGGTGAAAAGGAGAAATATCAAGAATGTTTTATTAGCACAGGGCTATCCAGAGATTGAGATTGAGACTTTTTTATGAGGATTTTTAAGTGAAGCTAGAAGTGAATATAGATCCTGAAACCCTGTTTGCTGAATTTAAACATAAGAATTTTGGTACCTATGCTATTTTTAAAGAACAGCAATCTGGTACCTAGAAGTTGGTGAAGGATTAATGGCTATTATGTTATAAAAAATAAGAAAGAGGAGATAGATGCTTTTAATCAGAGACGAATTCTATAAACTTGCAAAAGAAATAAAGAAGGGCAATGTTAAGGTCGTGACTGAACTTATTCCATTTATAGATTGGGTTAATAAAAAATATTCTGTGAAAGTCTTAAATGTATCAATCGAATATGAAAAAATTAAGAATAAAATAATTCCACGAATCTCAATTATTCTTGAAAGAAGATCTGATTTTAATAAATTCGTAGATGATAGGCTAACAATTGATATAAATAAACAAAATGAATGCCTTGAGGCTTTTTTGAAATTATATCCCAAGAAGATAAAAAATGTTGAGGAAGCCTTTGTAACATTTGATATTTTTGAAAACACCGCTATCTATGAAGCAATAAGAGCCGTGAAAAAAGATGAACTCGAAGAAATTAAAAAAAGTGTAGATAAAGATTGTCTCTGGTTAATTGATAATACGATGGGGTTCTTTGTTGTGTTTACAAATACAGAAAAAGAGAGAGAAGAAATAAATACTAGTGATGCTTGCAAGATAATAAAAGAGAAATTATTCAATTTGGTAAAGCTTTATGATGAATTTAATTATATTACTCCTGATATTCTTAAAATCGAATTTGACTCGAAAGAAAATTTTGAAAAAAATTATAAAGGCAATTGGTTTTATTACTATAGATGATTTGGGTATCAATGTCCATGACCCCCGATGGGGGGCTTGGGCAGAAGGTGGTTGGCACCAGAGTGTATATGCTTAGGGATATAATGCAGAATGGAAACAGTGGCTGGACGCTAACCGTGAGGCAACCTTGATGGACGTTGTCGCACAAGCACGATACATGGCTCAGAAATATGGCTTTCACTGGTCTTGGCAGCCTTAAGAGAAAGGAGAGTGTCATTTATGGAAGAGGAAGGACAGTTTTACGTACTCGATACCATTCATGCCTGTGATCATCGGTTATATGCTGGTGGGCAATGCGTGAATATCAGAATGGAGCGCTGCCCTGTCTGTGGAACACCCACCGAGACTTCGGAACCTGCCGAGATTGAGATTGAGTTGAATCATCTGGGGCGACATGGTTTTGCCGAACATCTCTGGAACTCCCATTCTCTGCCCCTCTTTCGCCAGGACTTGATCCAGCGATGGCAGGATGCAGGCTTGACCGGCTTTGATCTGAAACCAGTACGCATCGTAGGCTGGTACGAAAAGCCCAAGAAACCCTTGCCGGAGAATATTCCCACCTATTATCGGCTGATGCCCACGAGCAAGGTGCGACTGATCGAACCGCCGCCATTGGGTGAGCTCTGTCCAGAGTGCGGCTTTATAAAGTATGCCTTTCCAAAAGTTGGAACCCATCTTCCGAACGGTGTGAGTGTAGATCCGGCAAGTTGGGATTGTTCAGATTTCTTCGGTCTGTTGCATTACATGATTGTTTTCTGTACTCGCCCGCGCAGCCGCAACCACCCTTGAGGCAGGGTACAATAAGCATGTAGCCTTTGTGCGTGTGGAAGATTGGAGCCGGTGGGAAGAGTTCGATTTTAGGAAATGGACACCGGAGGCTCACTGGCAGCATGTGCAGAGTTTCCTCATCCGACGAGTAGAGGACTTGGGTGTGCCAACGTCTACATAGAACCACAGACAATGGCCGATGCGTCGACAGGGGGCCACCCGAGAGTGGTTGTGGTATGTGGGCTGTCGACCTGTGTTGACCGAGTGGGGACGGCGATTATGGCCGGGGTATCGGCCCGAACTGGAGTGATACATAGTGTTAAAAATATTTATTCAAGGGGTGAAGCTTATGTTTAACGAACATTTACTTAAAAGAGAATTGTCAGTTGCCGCTTATACAATGTTGGGAGATCCGCTTGATTCTAGAGATAAGCAGGCCTATTATTCCAGTCTTCCAGCCTATGTCATTGCCCGTTGTCCGTTATGCCAGGCTGAAAATATCGAGAGAATAGACACATATTCGGTGAGATACTGGCCTGGTATCAACTATAGCGGTGGTCGGGCTGTGGGGTCAAACAAGGCTATTGTACATCACTGTGAGCACATGGCACTGGTACAACCTTTCATCAACTTTCACGGCATTATTCCATCTGAAGTACAGAGAACTTATGGGAGTGAATTTGGTCCCGAGGTTCCCCATGTGATCGGTTACCTATTGGAGGAAGGTACCTGTTTGGCAGTTATTCATGCCCTGCCTGTATGTCGCATAGAAGTATAACGTTTTATTCCTCGTTATACCATGTTTCTGGTTAGTTACTTTTCTCACAAAAGCCCGGAAAATATAAGAAAAGAGGTTGTGTGGCGCGCGAATTTACATTTTTCCTGGGGTGTGCCTGTTAATATCTTTGCCCAGCCACCGGATGGCACTGAACATTGGTGGAATTTAAGAGAGGGGGTGGCTAAGGGATTATTGTACTGGGTAGATGGGAATGATCCTGGTCTGGGGCTGAGGACCGGGGATGTGCAGGCTTTTCCCTATGGTGAAATTACCGGACGCAAATATCCCTATTTGGGCTATGTTTCAACTCAGGAGCGAATTTTAAAAAGACGGGACGAGTTTGGTGGGAAAAAGCCGCGCATCAAGAATTTTGAAAATTTGGGAAAAGTTCTTATTATCAGGTGGAATAAAATAAAAGAGGAAGGATTCAGGTTTTGTCCAGACTCTTATGTGGCTTATTACTATTTGCCGCCAGAAAACTTTGTGGGAGATGGACATACTGTTCAGATTTCGGCACGGGATATGAAACAATTCTTTCTTCGTCAGAATGAAAAAAGCAAACTTATGGAAGTGGTTTTGGAAGTGGCATATGCTCCGGGAGAACGAACACTGGGGCTTACGGGTAATGAGGTTGAAGCGACACAGTGGGTGAACGATGCGAACAAGTTTCTCAGGAAAATACATAAATTTTGATTTTTTATACGAACATTTACTTCAGGAAGCAATTCTTATAACTTTCTTTTGTTAGGGGACCAAAATATTTTGCTAATAATTCTTTGGCCTTAGAATTTTCTTCATAATACAAACTTTCAATTATGGCAACTTCAATGAGGTTTTTTATTTCTTTATCTCCATTTTTGAGCATATCTTCAATAAAGCTGAATATAGCTTTCAGTTTTTCTTCATCATAAGAATAAGCCGTATTCATAATAAATTTAAAAAATACAGATTCATAAAATACGTAGGGGAGTTCTTTATAATCATCGATATTCTCTTCATAAACTTTTCTTAGTTCAGGGAAATTGTCAATAAGTACACTTATAGCTTCTTTGTATTCGTACATCAACTTGCCTTCTATTGATTTTTTTCATCTTGAGAAAATTAAAAACTAAGCTGGTGGTCCTGGATCTAGAAGATCTCTCTCAGTCCGTCCGGTTTTAATTTTAACTTTGCAATCTTCACAATAAAAAAGGATTTCATGTTCTCCATCATTAAATAGCTTCATTTTTGAATTGCATCTGGGACATTTCCTTCTATGCACAGGGTACCACATACTTATATAAAAACCGAATGCAAGCATCGTAAATGCAAAGGATATAAAGAGTGCGACCAATAACTCAAGAATTATTAACAAAATTATAGATACTCCAGCACAAATAGCGGTGACTACTAATAGTTGTTTTACAATATGGGACTTTTTCTCCTTGACGGTTTCGTATTTATCCAGAGTATAATAATTCATTTTTATAACCTCCTTCAGGATATAAAATTAATTAGTTCCTGATGAAGTCGCATTCGCAATGTATTAAACCTATCATTTAGCTTGCTATCTGGATTACCATTTACATATAACACAAGGTCTGAGAATGAACCAGAACCTTCAAACATTTGTAAGGCTTTTCTTGCTAGTACGTTCAATTCGTCTTCTTGAGAATTTTCAAATTCATTTTTTATTTGATATATACTCTTTGCCCACTCTGTCTCGTTGGCTTTAAGGAGTAATGTGTATATCTCATCAAGCAAGATCTTAATCTGAGTTATTTCCGCCATAAGAAATTTCTACAGTTTTTTGTAACGATAATCTATTTTCTGTAGAAGATCGGCAAAGTCAGGGTCGTCAGCTTCAAATTCCCGCACCGAAATGAGTCCTATGTTGATACGTTTTTTAAGCTCGTCTTTTGATGCTCCCTGATTTTTAAGATCCTCTTCTATAGCAATCAATTGTTTCTGAATGACCTGCAAGGTTTGCCATTCTGGCGATTTTCTTAACCTTTCGTTTGTCATATTGAGGGCTTCTCTTACTAATTGAGTTAACTCTTCGAAATTGTATAACGCCATATATTCCTCCTCAAGATTTGAAATCTCTGTGCCAAGTTTATGCCCCAGAGGCCACTGATCGATAACCAATCGGCTAAGACCGATATGTTGATGATTATCTGAAACCAGCTATTTTTGATTAAGAGAATCAATCATATATCATATATTGTATTCTTTCTTTTACAATTTTTAAATCTTCTTTTGATATTTCTGCATCATTATATTTCTCTATTTTATGTAATACATTTTCGGCATGTTTTATAACTTTCTGTATATCCATTAGTTATCCCTTTTCTTTTTAGTTTTTGGGTCACTTTTTAATTTTTCATGCAAATACCTACAGGCTTCATCTTCACTTTTAAAAGTTTTTTCACCGACCCTGTTTCCCCTTTCATTATAAAACACATGAAAGGTATCGTAAGATTTTTCTAAACAGTAGCATTCCCATTGATTCATTCCATCTAAGGAATAAGAATGTGGATCATAGTTTTCTCTTTCTAAAATCATTTTGAGTTCTTTAGTATTCATACCATAACAATCTATAACAATAAAAGTAATATGTCAAGAAATAAGATAGATTAGTCAACTTAATGATTATTTTCTGTTTATTAAGGAATATAGTTGATTGTTTTTTTCTATGAGTTCGTAGATATTTAAGACCAGAACGTCTCTATTACTCAGGGATATTACTCCAGAGGCTATTTTAATTTTGTTTTGGAGTGAAGTGATGGTTTTTATGACCATTCTACTTTCACCGATTATTTTATCCACGAGTAGGCCGTAGCTTTTGTTTTGTGTTGAAATAACTATTATATTTTCCATATTTGAAATTTCGTCCTGTTTATAGAAGAGTTTTTTCAGATTTATTAAGGGGATCCATTTGTTTTTATATTGTAGCATTGGTTCTTCTTCAATTATAGAAATTTTTGTTTCTGAAAGTAAGATTACTTTTTCGATATTCAATGATGGAATTGCAAAAGGTTCATTATTTACTTCAAAAAGAGTGATAGACATAATTGATGAATTTAAAGGAAAACTTAAGATAAAAGTGGTTCCTTTGTTCTTTTCTGTTTTAACTATTACTTCACTATTGAATTTTTTCATTGTGTCAGCCACAACATCAAGGCCAACTCCCCTTCCAGAAAAGTCATTTGCGGTTTCTTTTGTTGAAAAACCAGATTTAAAAATGAATTGTAATATTTCATTTTCTGTTAAGTTATTGGCTTCTTCAACAGAAATGAGTTTATTTTTTATTGCTTTTTCTTTGACTTTTTCTATGTCTATACCTTTTCCGTCATCTTTAATTTCTATTATCATTCTATCCATCTGGGAATATGCTTTTAATGTTATATTACCTTTTGGTTGTTTGCCTATTTTTATTCTTTCCATTGGAGTTTCTATACCATGATCTACAGCATTTCTTAAAAGGTGAATGAGAACATTGTTTATGTGTTCTATAAGTTGTTTATCTATTTCAAGGTCTTTACCTTCAATTGTAAAGTTTATGTCTTTTTGTGTTGATATTGCAATATCTCTCACAAGTCTTGGATAGTTGTTGAATATTGTGTTTAACGGAACTAAAATGAGGGAAGATACAAGGTCTTGAAATTGTTTTGTATATAGTTCGTAAAAGTGTAATTCATATGATAATTCGTCTTTGAATTTTTCTATCATTGAAACAAGGTCATTTTTTGATATTTCGTTGTAGTTTGTTTGTTCAAGTTTTTCTGTAAAATATTTAAATCTTCCTAGATAGTTGGAAAATATATTACTGAAGGTAAGAAGTGATTTTATCTTTTCAAATTTTATTGATAAATAATCAACTTTTTTCTTTTGCGTTTCTTCTGCTGGTTTTTGTTTTTCTTCTGTTTTTTCTGGGATTGGGACTATGTTTTTCTTTATATTTTCAATTGTGGCATTAAAATTTTCTTCAAAGTTTTCCTCAAGTGCTGGTTCTTCTGGGATTTTTTCTATAGCATTTTTTATCCAGTCAAGCCACTTAAGTATGAAGGTTATAAGTTGAGAAGATATTTTGAGTTCTTTTGATTCTAAATTTTCAAAAATATTTTCTATCTGATGGGCTACCTTACTTATGTTGTTTAATCCAATCATTCTGCTTGAACCTTTAAGTGTATGAATCTCTCTTTTTATCTCTTTTATTATTTCTATGTTGTCGGGTTGCTTTTCAAGTTCTATTATAAGATTATCACTTTTTTCGAGGTGTTTTTCTGATTCCTGTTTAAATAGATTTTTGATATCTTCTGTTATTATCATACCTTTCTCCCTTTCTTAAATTGAAGATAAAGTCTGCAATTCTGTCTGGATTTGAAATATCGGATAGACTCATAAATAAAGATGGATTTTTATTTATATATACCACTCCATAAAAAAGTGGAAATTTTTGTTTTTTTATTATAATATCCTGAAATATTATGATGTCTTTTTTTTCTACAGATATTTCTTCTATTGGATTAGGAAAACAGATAGCATATTTTATTTTACCCTCAATATCATTCAGTAAAAAAGCATATTTTGGGGTTTGTTTGTTTTTTATGTTAAGAATCAATTGAATATCAAAAATAGGATACCATATATTATCAATATTTATATGTGGTAGTTCATAACAGGTATCGTTAAGTCTTTTTCTCGTTAATTTTGATCTCTGTATTTCTAAAATTTCTTTTATTTCACGATAGTAGATGGAAATATAATAGCAGTCAATTTTTGTAGTTAAAAAACTTATCATTTATTTTTTCCCTATTTTAAAAAATCTGATTCAAATAGTGTTGAAATATCAACAACATTTGAAACTTTATTTTCTTCTATATCAAACTCATAAGGTATAATGTTAGAGGTTTTTGTTTCTATAGAGTGATAAATTGGTTTTAAGTTCGTGGAGGATATCTGGTATAAGTCTTTTACTTCTTCTACAGCAAGTCCTATTTTGAAAAGATGTTCTACAACGAGTATGTATTTTATTTTTTCTGTAGAGTCTGGTAAATTTAAAATTTTATTTAAAGAAATGACAGGTAAAATTTCTCCCCTTATGTTAAAAAGCCCGAGAATGTAATCTTCAATGAGCGGAATTTTAAGTAGATTTTCAGTAGTTGCTTCACATACTTCATTTATGTAATCTATGGGAATTGCATAGAATTCATTGTTTTCTCTTGCAACAAGGAAATTATAAAAGCTGACCTCTTCTTTTTTTATTTCTTTTTCTTCAAGAATGTTTTTTATTACTTCTTTTACGTAAGACATATTTCCTCCTTAAGCCAGTTCAAGACCAAAAATTGTTATATCATCCTCTACTTTTTGTTTTGTAAAGCTATAAAAATCCTGTAGAATTAATTTTATCAAATTTGTTATTGGTTCTTTGTAGTTTTTTTGTAATATATTTTTTACTCTATCTATTCCATATTCTTCGTCTTTTTCAGGGTTTCTTGCCTCTATTATACCATCTGTGAATAATATTATCTTTTCTCCCGAGTCGATTTTTAATTTATCGCATCTGAATTCTATTTTTTTACCAAGCATTTCTTCTGTATAAATACCTATGAGTTTGTAGTTGCCATTGTCGATTTCTTTAATTTCTCCATTTTTTTGTATGTAAAGAATTGGATTTTGAAATTCGTTTGTATAAGTGATTGATTTTTCATATTCATCAAGTATAAGATAGCTTATAGTTGCGTATTTTGAATCAGGGAAGAGAGTTGATAGTTTTGAGTTTATTTCATTCATTGTAGAACAGGTTGGTTTGTCTTTATTTTTGTTGTCTTCCATAGCTTCAATGACAGCATTTTTGAAGACAAGCATAAGCAATGCAGCAGGTATTCCGTGTCCTGAAATATCTCCCATCAAGACACCAATTTTATTTTCTGTGAGTCTTTTGATTGTAAAATAGTCTCCACCAATTGTATTTGACATTTTATTAAAGTATGTGAGCTTGAAGATAGAACTTTTTATGTTTTCTATTTCTTTAAATTCTGAAAGAAGGGTTTTTGCAGTTTCAAGTTCTATTTTAATTCTTTTATCTCTTTCTTTTAATTCAGAAAGTAGTTTTTCATTTTCTTTTTTAAGGTCATAATTTTCAAAACATTTTTTAATTACAAAAAATATGTCTGATTTAATTAAGTCTATTTCATCTTTTATGATATAATCGTCAGCTTTTCTCATCATTTCTACAATTTTTTGTTTGCTTGTTTGGGCACTCAGTACTATTATTATTATATCATTACCGTATTTTTGTCTGAGAGAATCAACCAATTCTTCCCCATTCATTTCAGGCATATCGTAGTCTGTAATTACCATATCGACTTTGTTTTGTTCTATTTTTGTTATTGCATCTTTACCATTTTCACACATTATTACATTTTTGAAACCTTCTTCTATTAAACAATTGGAGATTAATGTCCTTATTACTGGAGAATCATCAACTACATATATTATTTTGTTGTGGTATTTTTCGAGTTCTTTCATTGCTATTCTCCTAAAATCTTGTTTATTGAACCATAAAATTGAATTTTTCTTACCGAATTATATGGGAAAAAACTATCATCCTTCTCTGGATTCGATTTTTTAAGTAAATCTAAAATTTCAATTTTTTTCTCGTTATTTTTTAATGCATCATAAACTTTGTATAATAAATAGAGTGTTATTTTGTTCAAAAAATCTTTTTTAAGTGAAATGTTAAGTGAAAAAAGAGCTTGCATTGGTTCATTTTCTAAAATAAGTGTATAAGCATTAAGATTATGAGCATCTATGGAAGTCGGTGATTTTTCAAGAGCCATTTCACACATTTTTCTGGCTGTTGAAATGTCGTTGTTGTCTATAAAAAATTCTCCAAATAAAAGGAATACTTTTTCATCTTTTATGAAATCGGGATTTATAGAATATATTTGAAGTAGTTCCTTATATAATCTGATAAGAGTTTCTTTGTCATTTTTTAAATAACTTTTCATTACCGTGTAGCTAAAATCTTCATATGAAGCTCTTTCATCTTTAAATGTCTTTTCATAACATATATCTATGTTTATAGACTTATTTTCTTCATTACAATTTTGTTCTTTTGAATAATAATAGGTCTGGTTGTTCCAGCACAGATTGAAGTTATGTTTTATCATATTTAATGTTTCTGAATAGCCTAAGAATAGATAACCCGGAATATTTAATGCATTGTAAAATTTATTTATGAGTTTCTCGGTTGATGTATAATCAAAGTATATGATTACGTTTTCACAAAAAATTATATCCAGCTTTAATGAATTTATAAAGTTTTCAGAGAGAAGATTCTCATGTTTAAAGGTGATCATTTCTTTTATTTCATTTTTTATTATATAATACTTTCTTGAATTTTTTTGTTCTATTTCAAAGTATTTATCGATATAGTATTGATCTATATTTTTCATTTTGTATTCGGTGTAAATACCTTTTTTTGCTTCTTCAATAGCATCTTTTGATATATCAATGGCATAGATATTTATTTGCCAGTTTGTTAGTTCTGAACCAAAAAAGTCTTTTACTATCATTGCGATAGTATATGGTTCTTCTCCTGTTGCACAACCAGCAGAAAGTATTGATATTGTTCTTTCTTTGTCTTTTTTATTTTCTTTAATAATAGGCAGGATTTTTTCTTTCAAGGTATTGAAGTGATCTTTATTTCTGTAAAAACTTGTCTCTTGAACTGTAAAATAAGTTGCAAGCTCAATTATTTTATTTTCATTTGTTTTTAAGATATCAATATATTTTTCTGGATCTATATTTTCTTTGTTAATAATTTGGTTTATAGTAGATAAAAGAAAATTATTTTTATCTTCCGAAATTCTGATGCCAGTATTTTTGAGAAGAATTTCACGTATTTCTGTTAAATATTTTTCCATAGCTTACAAGTCCCCCATCTATAAAAATTTATTAATTTTCAGAAATAATCAGTAAGCTGATTCAAAAATTTTGCTATTTCATTGATTTTCATTATCTTGTCAGCAAGCCCCTCCTCAATTACAGCCTTTGGCATACCAAAAATTATACAATCTTCTTCGGCCTCGGCGATGATTGTTCCTCCCTTTTCTTTTATTATCTTTGCCCCCTCTTTTCCATCATCACCCATGCCTGTTAAAACTATTCCGATAGCTCTTTCTTTATATACTTCCCCTAAGGACTTAAACATATAGTCTGCAGAAGGTCTTATACCATAAACAGGCGGCTCATCAATGAATTTGAATCTTCCATCTGGAGAAAAAATTAAATGTTTATCACAGTTTACAAGATAGATTTTACCGGGTTGTGGAAGTGAATGTTCACTTATAAATTCACAATCACATTTTGTATACAATCTTAACCAATCCCTCAAACTTTCGATAAAATTGTGTGGAATATGTTGAACAACTATTATAGGATATGAAGGTTTTTCTATTTGAGAAAATAGTCTTTTTAAGGTTTGTGGACCACCCGTTGATGATGCTATGCCAACACAGGGTAAATTTGTGCTTTTTTGTAATTTTGCTTTTTTTTCTGTAACTATTCTTTGTAATCGATCTTTTTCATCTGATAGTTTTTTTAATGTAGAAGGGTTTAATCTTCTGATTACTTTGAATCCGTAGAAAATCTTGATTTTGTTTATTATGTTTTTTTCTATGAAATTTTCTATGTTTTCTCCAGAAAGATTTTCGGGTTTTTCAACAACATCAACTGCACCTGCTTCGAGAGCTTTCATTACAAGATCTGCGATTTTTTTTGTTGCTGCACTGAAAACAATTATAGGCGTTGGTTTTTCTTCCATAATTTTTCTTGTGGATGTTAAACCATCCATCACTGGCATTTCTATATCCATTATTATTATGTCTGGAGAATTTGATTTTAAAAAATTGATGGCTTCTTCTCCATTATAAGCATTTCCAACAACTTCAATGTCATTTGATTTTGTTTTAATCACTTTTGTTAGAATTTGATGAACGATTTCTGAATCATCAACTATCAAAACTTTGATCACTTATGACTCCTTTTCTTTTTTGTATCCACTGTATTTCTTTACCAGTTCATCAAGATGATTCGCAAGATCAACAAGCTCTTTTACCGAATTTAAACTCTGGTTTGATACTTCTACTGATTGCTTTGATATTTCTGACATCTGTTTCATAGTTTCTGCGGCCTGTTGTGAACCAACTTCTTGCTGTTTTGTTGATATTTCTATCTTTCTTAAAAATGAATAGTTATTGTTCATTTCGTTCATTATGTTGCCAGTTGAATCTACTACTTCTTTAACTTTTGATACACTTTCTTTTATTTCAATAACTTCTTTGTTTGAATTTTCAACTATTTTTTCTATGAAGTTTTTGATTTCTTCTGCGGCATTTGTTACTTTCTTTGCTGATGCGATTGTTTCTTTTGAAAGCTCTCTTATTTCTGCAGATACAACACTGAAACCTTTTCCTACTTCACCAGCTCTTGCAGCTTCAATTGAGGCATTGAGAGAAAGTAGATTTGTTTTGTTGGCCACATCTGTGATTATTTTCACCATTTCACTTATAAATACTGATTTTTTGTTTAAATCCATAATTTCCTGTGCATTTTGTTCGATTAGGCTACTTATATTCATAATCCTGTTGTAGGCATTTTCAAGAGAGACTTTGTTTCCTGATAGGATATTTACAACATTTTTGGTTGCCTGAACAAGCTGTTCTGTGCTTTCTGCAATTTGCTTTGCTGTCACTGATAATTCTTCTATTGTAGCACTTACTTCTGTTATGCCACTTGAGTGTTCTGTCGCTGCACTTATCTGCTCCTGACTTGATGCTTCAAGTTCTTTTGCTGCTGAAGTGAGTTTACTTATACCTTCTTCGAGGTTTATTAAAATTTCATTGAGACTTGCTATTATTTGCTCTTTTCTTTCTTTATCCTGTAAGATTAATTCTTTACTATCTTCATGTTCTTTAAGTAAAAAGAAATGACAGTTGTCCACTTTGTTGAGTTCATTATAAATAGCAACTGCCATACCATCGCAGGTGTTATAACCACAGGATGAACAGTTCTTAAAGTCTTTTTCTGTGACTTTATGCATTCTTAAGTATACGCCCTTTTTTTCTTTTTCTGTTGGATTTTTTATTCTTTCTTTTAAAAGATGTGAGAGATCAATATAATTTCTATCGTAAAGTTTTGGTTTCCAGTATCTATCAATTAACCTTTCAAGTTGTTTAGGTTTTTCAGTATGTGGGATAGTTCCTTTCTTTTTGTAATATTCTATCATATGTTCAGCTCTTTTTTTGACATAGTATTCTACATCATCCATAGGAATATTGTGAGTGAGAGTTGCAGTTCCACCATTACATCCCATTTCGCAGTTGAGACAGTCAATAAGCAAAGGAGATCGTTTTGTTTTAATACTTTCAAATAATCTTGATAGATAGTGATAGATTATTTGAGGTCCTTCTATCTTTCTTGTTTGATGTCTTATCTCTGGAACTTCTCTGATAGCTGTTTCAAGTAAACCACCAGGTGATGAAAATAAAACAGCTCTTTCAGCTGGGTCATTATCAAAATCTACTTCAGGATAGTTTGATAGTAATATATGATTTTTCTCAAAATATTCACCTAAACTTTTCATTGTTACATTATAGTCACCAATTCCAACTTCATCAAATTCTCTTCTTTTTGCAGCACATGGTGAAATAACCATCATTTTGTGGTTTTTATATGCTGGGTAGAATTCTTTAATCATTTTCATTGTATGCATCATTGGGCTATCAGCAGGTGCGAGAAATTGAATAAGCTCTGGCTTATAAATTTCAATATATGTTACAATAGCTGGACAGGGTTGTGCTATTACTGTGGTTGGTTTTTTTTCTTTTATGAATTCTATATAAGATTTTATAGTTAATTCTGCTCCAAAACTTACATCAAAAACTGCACTTACTCCCATAGACTTAAGCCAGCCATTGAGTCTTAAATAATTATCAGGAAAGTTTGAAGATGCTGCAGGAGCAACAATTGCAACAATCGGCTCTCTTCTTTTTAATGCCTCAAGAGCTTTTGAGAGGTCATCGACAATAACTCTTGCGTTGTGAGTGCATGCTTTAACACATTCTCCACATCCTATACATAAATCTTCAATTACCTTTACAGAATCTCCACTTCCATCATTTGCATATTTTACGGGACAAACAGAAATACATCTGTGACAATTAACACAGTTTTCCTGAATAACATCTACAACCTTTGCTAACTGCATATTTTCCCCCAAGTGATTTTTACAAAACTTGACAATAACGATACTTCATTTTAATATTTCGGTTAAGAATTGTTAAAACTTTATTCAGGGATGTATATGGGTTTTGTGAGATTAAAGAAGGGAAGAGATAAATTATCCAAAAATTTTCATCCGTGGGTTTATTCTCAGGCAATAGATAAAGCCGAAGGAGTTAAATCTGGTGATATAGTGAAAGTTTTAGATAGTGAGAATAATTTTATAGCCTACGGATTTTATAATAATAGTTCAAAGATTGCATTAAGATTAATTGAGTGGAATGAAAGGAAAAGTATTAATAGAGAGTGGTTTGAGAGTAAAATTGAAAGTGCAATATGTTATAGAAAATTTTTATCTCTTGATAGTAAAACAAATTGTTATAGATTAATATTTGGCGAGGCAGATGGATTACCCGGCATTGTGCTTGATAAATATAGTAATTATCTTGTTATTCAACTTTCCTTAAAAGCCCTTGAGACTTATATTGAGATGATAATCGATATAATAGTTAAAAAATTAAATCCAGACGGTATTTATCTCATTGTAGATAAAGAGATGGCAACAAAGGAAAATATAAAACTTAAAGATAAGGTCGTTTATGGAAGTATTCCTGATGAAATTGAGTTGATTGAAAACGGTATAAAATATATTGTAAATGTTAAAGCTGGTCAGAAAACAGGATTTTTTATTGATCAAAGAAACAATAGAGAGATAATAAGAAAATATTCTGAAAATAAAAGTGTTCTTGATGTATTTTGTTATAGTGGAGGCTTTAGTTTAAACGCTACTTATGCTGGTGCAAGATTTGTCTATTCTCTTGATTCTTCAAAGGAAGCAATTTCATTACTTGAGAAGAATTTTAAATTGAATAATTTTAATGTGCCAGAAATCTATAATGATGATGCATTTGTTAGTTTGAGAAATCTTTTAAAAAATGGTGAAAAATATGATGTAATTGTATTAGATCCTCCCAAGCTATCAAAAAGGGATAAAGATAAGGAAAATGCTATGAGAGCCTATAAAGATCTCAATATGCAAGCCATGAGATTATTAAATAAAAATGGGATTTTATTTACTTTTTCCTGTTCTGGAAATATTTCAAGAGAAGACTTAAAGAAAATAGTGGCATGGGCAGCCATTGATAGTCAAAGAAGTGTGAAAATAGTTGAAAATTTATTTCAAAGTGAAGACCACCCGATTAAACTATCTTATCCAGAGTCTGAGTATTTAAAGGGTTTTGTTTGCTTTGTGGAATAAAAACTTTTATTTTAATTAAAACCATTTTCTGATTGACATTTATCTTTTTTACTTTTAAAATATCTTTTGAAAACGTGTTAAAAAAGGAGGAGAGGAAACTTTTATGTTTAAGAGAATATTTTTAGTTTTAACTTTAGCCTTTTGTGTGAAATCGGTTTTTTCTCAAGAGAGTATGCTTGGTTTAAGAGGGCTTGCAAAGGAAAGAGGTATTTATATCGGTGCAGCATTAATGTCTCATTATCTTGATGATCCTGAATTTGTTAAAGTGCTTACCAATAATTTCAGTTATCTTACTCCAGAAAACGAGATGAAATGGGAACTTATTCATCCAGCTAATGGGAGATATGATTTTACTGGAGCTGATAAGATTGTAAATTTTGCCTTAAAGAATGGTATGGCTGTAAGGGGACATACCCTTGCCTGGCATTTTCAAAATCCGGCATGGCTTGGTAGTTCTCTATCCAAGGATAAGGCTATTGAAATTTTAAGGGATCATATCAAAACAGTTGTTGGAAGATACAAGGGAAAGGTAAGAGACTGGGATGTTGTAAATGAGCCAATGGATGAAAATGGTAGTTTAAGAAAGAATATCTGGTACAATGCTATTGGAGAAGAATATATTGAGATGGCTTTGAAGTGGGCAAATGAGGCAGATCCTCAGGCTAAATTGTTTTTGAATGATTATAATGTGGAAGGAAGAGGTGCTAAAAGTGATGGTTTTTATAATCTTGTGAAAAAGTTAAAGGAAAAGGGCGTTCCATTGCATGGAGTTGGCTTACAATTTCATCTTGATGGACTTTATTTTCCAGACTTTTTGGCTTATGCAGAGAATGTGAAAAGATTTAAAGAGTTGGGACTTGAAGTTCATATTACTGAACTTGATGTAAGAATTCAGGGAAAACCAACAGAAAAAGATATCAATCAGCATAAAAGAATTTATGCGGAGCTTATGAAATTAGCTTTGGCTTATGATTGTGAAGCCTACATAACATGGGGTTTAAGTGATAAACATTCATGGATACCTACATTCTTTATTGGGTATGGTTATGGACTTATGTTTGATAAAGATTACAAACCAAAGCCAGCAGCTTATGCTGTAAAAGATGTTCTTGAAGGAGATAGACCAACAAGAGCATACTTTGAAAAACTTTCCTCTGGTAGTGAAAGAAGTTTACCTAATTTCAGGGGTGTTAAAGCTACAAAACTTCCTGTTATTGATGGAAAATGGAGTGAAGAAGAATGGAAAGGTGCTTATGTTTATCCATTTGCCTTCAATCAACTTGACACACAGAATTTTACTCCTGTGGATTCTCAGGATGATATTTATGGGAATTTCAGGATTCTTTATAATGGTAGTAAGATTTATGGGCTTGTCATACGAAAAGATGATACATCTATTACTCACCATAAGAATCCATGGGATAATGACAATTTTGAATTATTTTACAATATTGATGGAAACTGGAAACAGATAAGAACTATTGTTGGAATGGGGTGGCAAAAGGATAATAATGTAAATGGTAGTGCAATATGGAGTTCTGATGGTAGTGTGCTTGAGTTTGTTGTTGATGTTGGTGTAGATTTGACTGGAAAGACTATTGGTTTTAATGCGGCTTTGTCTGATAATGATACTAAGGATAGTGAATTGAGAAAATGTCAATTGTATCCAATTGTGGGGAATAATACTGGATGGCAGGGTAAAGGTTTTGGGGAAATGACTTTCCAGAACGAAAAGGGTGCTTTTGTGGATGGAAAACTTATTGGAGATGTTATGCCTTTTGTTGCTATTGCTACCAAAACCCAAATTAAACTTGATGGAAAGGCAGATGAATGGAAAGAAGCTGTAAAATATCCTTTAATGTATAATATTCTTGGGAAAAATCAAGCAATTCCTTATTCTGGTAAAAATGTGGCAAATTTCAGATTGTTTACTGTTAAAGATAGTATTTATGGTGTTGTAGAATTTGTTGATAACGCCAATGTTAATATTGACTTTTTTGAATTTGCTTTTTATGTAAATGGTAAGACAACAATAGGTAAGGTTGTTAAAGGAAAAAGTTTTGAAGGAAATGTTAATGGAAAAGCTGTTTGGTCTAAGGATAATAAGGTATGTGAGTTTGTGATTAAGGTAAGTGATGCTAATATTGAAGGGACGAGAGCGAAGTTTTCTTTAACAGTTTCTGGAAGTGATAAAGAAAGTAGATTCATCTTATCACCTTTCTGTAGCTATAACCTTGTAGGTGAAGAAAATGTAAAAGATCTTGGTGCGATAATGAGTAAGAAAGGTATAGAGTTTGCTGATATTGTCTGTCAGTAATAAATAAAAAAGCAGGGATTACTTTTGGGTCAATCCCTGCTTCTTATTATATTGTTTAACGGACGCGGCTACTCTTTTAATGCTCCTTCCGTTACTTTGGAGATAATCATTTTAGACATAAATATAAACATTATTAGTAGAGGAAAAACTGAAATAACAGTACCTACCATTATAGCTCCATAATCTACACTTTGCATACCAACAAGTGAACCAAGTGCAAGTGGAACTGTATAGCTTTTTGGGTCTTTTAAAACGACTAAAGCAGTCATATAGTTATTCCACTGGTTTAAGAAGGTTATTATACCATAAGAACCGATAATTGGTGTTATAAGTGGAAGAACTATTCTCCAGTATATACCAAATTCGGAACAACCATCTACTCTTGCTGCTTCAACAAGATCTTGCTGTATTGATGTCATAATGTATTGTCTCATAAGGAATATACCAAAAGCACTTGCTGCTGCTGGTAGATACATAGCTCTTGCAGTACTTATCCAGCCAAAGGTTTTCATCATTATGAAGTATGGTATAATATTTATGGTTTGTGGTACCATAAGGGTAAAAAGCATAAGTGAGAATAGAACATTTCTACCTTTAAATCTATACATAGCAAAACCATATCCTGCAAGTGAACACAAGAATGTTCCAAGCAATGTTGTCATTGTAGATATATAAACACTATTGAAAAGGTTTCTCCAGTAGTATGTTCTTGAAATAAGGTTATTATAGTTTATTATAAACTGGTCTATAAAATTTGGTTTAAGTGCAAGAGGTGGTGGAAATGAAAATATATCCCCAGCACTTCTTGTTGATACCACAAGCATATACCAGAAAGGAAAGCACGTAATAATTGTCCAGATTATTAGTGGTATGTATAAAAGGATAGTTTTTATTAAATCTGATAACCAGTGAGATTCTTTTATTTTGTGCCTTTCATCTATGTGAACTGTAGTATTGACAGCCATTTTTTCCTCCTACTCTTCTTTAAACAACTTTCTATTTATGTAAGAAAGTACCATAATGATTAAGAAAATAAGGTATGAAGTTGCACAGGCATTTCCAAATCTACTCCAGTTGAATCCCCATGCATACATATATACAGCAAGTGACATACCCATATTTCCTCTTAATTCCATTGCTCTATTTTGGAGTCCTATCATAACCATTGGTTCATCAAAAAGTTGCATATTACCAATAATAGTCATTGTGGTTGCAAAATATATCACAGGTTTAAGTAAAGGTACAGTGATTTTTGTGAAAATTTGCCACCAGGTTGCACCGTCTATTCTTGCAGCTTCATATAGACTGTTTGATATTGCCTGAAGTCCAGCAAGATAAATGATAGCATTCCATCCTGTCCATCTCCACGTTGTAAGAGATGAGAGAGTAAACCAGGTAGTGTATCCTCTAAGCCACTCTATTGGCAATTGAATTGGAAGAATAGGTTCAATAAATCTTAAAGCATAATTCATAAAACCGTATTGTGTTCCATATATTACGCTGAAGACTATTGCTACAGCGACACTCGAAGTAAGATAAGGAACAAACATAACCCCTTTAAAAAATTCTTTAAATTTTACAAGCCCCTGATTAAGTATAAAAGCAAAGCTCATACCAATGAAGTGTTGAGGGATAGCTGTCCAGAAAAGCATACCAAATGTGTTAAGTGTGCTTTTCCAGAAAAGTTGGTCCTTAAGTATAGCTATGTAGTTATTAAAACCAACAAAGGTCATTTCTCCAATACCATTCCATTTCTGGAAACTGAGATATAAAGAAAAGAAAATAGGGAAAGTACTGAATATTAAAAAAGAGATATAGAACGGAGAAATGAAAATATAAGGAGCTATTTTTCTCTGAAAACCGGCTAAACCACTTCCCGGATGTTTTGTTTTTGTCTGGACAGTTGCAGCAGACATAAATCCTCCTCAAAATATCTTGATTTTATTATATAGAAAGTGTTAAAAAAGTCAATATTTTTTGGATTGTTGCACATAGAGATAGGATTAAGGTTGTTGACGATAACAAAAAAATATTAAAAAAAAAGAGGGCTATAGCCCTCTTTTTTTAGTATATAAATAGCATTTCTCTATATTTTGGAAGTGGCCATACTTTGTCGTCAGTTTCCTGTTCAAGAGAGTCAGCTACTTTTCTTAGTTCAAGCATAGCTGGTAGAATCTTTTTGCAGTAAGCTTCAGCCTGTTTCTCTATATCTTCTATACTTTGAGTGTTTTCTAAAGCAACTTCAAGTTTTGAAATAAGATTCTGGAATTCATCAATCTTTGTCGAATAGCTTTCGAGTAAAGATTTTGTTGAAATTTTTACTCCAGTAGAGCTTAAGGTGTTTATATTAGCGGCGAGCTCTGTCTGATATTTTAATACTGCTGGGAGTATCATAGTCTTTGCTATCATCAGAGCTGTTTCAGCTTCTATGTTTACAAGTTTGGAGTATTGTTCAAGATAAATATGATATCTTGAGTGAATTTCTCTTTCAGATAATATTCCAAATTTTGTAAGAGCCTCAATGTTTTTCTTTGATACCCATGCTTTGAGAGCTTCTGGAGTAGTTTTATAATTCGGTAGTCCTCTCTTTTCGGCTTCTTTTTCCCATTCAGGTGAATAGTTATTTCCCTCAAAGAGAATTGGTTTTGATTCTTTTATAGCTTCGGTTATTACACTCATTACAGCCTGATTTAAATCTTTTCCTTTTTTGAGGTTTTCTTCTATTTCTGTAGCAAATTCATCAAGTATATTTGCTACTGCTGTATTTATAACTGTATTTGCTGGAGCAATTGACATAGATGAACCAACAGCTCTAAATTCAAATTTATTTCCAGTAAATGCAAATGGAGATGTTCTATTTCTATCGGTTGTGTCTTTTGAGATTACTGGAAGATTTGAAATTCCAAGTTTGATGATCTGTTCGTCAGTATATTCAACCTTTTTGTTGGAAATTATTGCTTCTACTATAGAGGTTAACTGTTCTCCAAGATAGACAGATATAATAGCTGGTGGAGCTTCATTTGCACCAAGTCTATGGTCGTTTCCAGCTGTTGCAACACTTGCTCTTAAAAGATCTGCATATTTGTATACACCTTTAATTGTAGCTACGAGGAATGTTAAAAATTGCAAATTTGCATGAGGTGTTTTACCTGGATCAAGAAGGTTGTTACCTTCAGAATCAGAAAGTGACCAGTTGTTATGTTTTCCAGAACCATTTATACCTGCAAATGGTTTTTCGTGAAGAAGAAGTGCAAGATTGTATCTTGCGGCAGTCTTTTTGAGAGTTTCCATAACAAGTTGGTTATGATCTGTTGCTATATTTGAATCTTCAAATATTGGAGCAATTTCAAACTGAGCAGGAGCAACTTCGTTGTGTCTTGTTTTTGCTGGAATACCTAGCTTGAAAAGTTCCTTTTCTACATCTTGCATAAATGCAAGTATTCTTTCACGAATAGAGCCAAAGTAATGGTCTTCCATCTGCTGACCTTTTGGTGAAGGAGCCCCAAACAATGTTCTACCAGTAAGTAGAAGATCAGGTCTTCTATAATAGTATGCCTTATCTATTAAGAAATATTCCTGTTCTGGACCTACAGTAGAATAAACTCTTGTGGCTTTATTGTTTCCAAAGATTTTGAGAATTCTTAAAGCTGCTTTATTTACAGCTTCCATAGATCTTAAGAGAGGAGTTTTTTTATCCAGTGCCTCTCCAGTATAAGACAAAAATATAGTTGGAATACAAAGGGTTGCACCATTTATATTTTCAACAATGAAAATAGGAGATGTAGGATCCCATGCTGTATAACCCCTTGCTTCAAATGTGGCTCTTATACCACCAGATGGAAAACTTGAAGCATCTGGTTCACCCTGTCTTAAGTTTTTACCTGAAAATCTGTTGATAGGTACACCTTTGCTATCAAAAGATAGAAAACTATCATGCTTTTCAGCAGTTAAACCAGTCATTGGTTGAAACCAGTGGGTATAGTGTGTAGCTCCTTTGTCTATTGCCCATTCTTTTACTCCATGGGCAACTTCTTCTGCAAGCTGTTCATCAATTGTTCCACCTTCCTTGATGATCTTCTTGAGTTTTTGGTAGGCTGAATATGGCAAATACTTTTCCATTGCAGCATCATTGAATACGTTTATGCCGAAAACATCAAGGATATTGTATCCTTGTTTTGAAGT
>FMSI01102907.1_pt1 | contig 26852 bp, 25 predicted proteins | sample 1504471 | NCBI WGS metagenome assembly FMSI01 (sample SAMEA4475357, study PRJEB15587) | soil metagenome | biome: Soil; feature: Field | place: India | collected 2015-03-11 | depth 0 m
GGATTTTAAAACACCATCCATTTCCAACCTAAAATCCCAATGAAGATGAGAAGCATGATGTTCCTGAACAACAAACCGGGCCATTACGGCAAACCCCCCTCCTAAATAAGGACATCAGATAACTTTATAAGCTCGCCTTGATAATCAGGAACAAACTCAGTTTCAGACAAAACTTCAAACCCATTCTTTACTAAAAAAGTTTTCATTCCAAGTAATTTTGCCGCTCGCAAGTCAAGCTCAACTTCGTTTCCCACCATCAAGCATCTTTCGGGTTTAACTTTTAATAAACTTGCCAGCTCAAGAAAAAATTTAGGATTCGGTTTACAATAATGCATCGTCTCGTAGCTGGCAATGAAATCAAAAAGCCCACTATTCACTTTGGCCCATTTCAGTCTTTCCTCTACTGCAATCCGGGGAAAAAGAGGATTGGTTGCTAAAGCAAGTTTGTAATTTTTTTGCTTTAGCTCTTTCAAAATTTGATTTGTCTCAGGGTCAATAGAGATTCCTTCGTTTAAAGAAGGAAAATCTTCCAGATAAAATCTTTCAAACTGAGGTTCAAGTTCCTCAAAACTCCAGGAAACATGTCTTAAAAAGTTATCCCAGAAAACTTCCTTATTGGTTTTCTGCCCGTCATTTTTCAACATCTTTTCCGTGGAAGCTAAAATTAGTTGGACCAGTTTGCCGTCAGGAAACAAATGGTTAAACCTTTTCTGGATGAGAGCAAAGTAGCGTTCTAAGAAATCCTCCACCTGGTGTTTTAAGATTGTTCCATCAAGGTCAAACAAAATCGCTTCTATCAATTAACAACCTCCTAACTTTCTGTAAACGCGAAAAACAGAATTTAGCCTCCCACGCCTACTAATTCTTGCAATTTTAAAGCATTGGCGACCGCATAGCCACAAACATCGTTGTTGAAAAAAGCGTAAATATCGTAACCTTCAGTCAACCAGTGTTTTATTTTTTCAGCCCAGCAAACTAGCTCTTCGTCTGAGTAATTTGAACCATAGAGAATTGTTCCGCCGTGAAACCGAATATAAATAAAGTCAGTGGTTAACATCTCGCCTATTGGCCAGCGATTAGAATGGGCGACGCAAGCAGCAAAGCCATAATTTTGCAAAACTTTAGCTACCTCTTTTTTGAACCAGCTCTGGTGACGAAACTCAAAAGCTTGCCTCGCAAAAGAATTTTCTTTAACCAACTGACAAAAGTCTTCTAAAAGCAATGTATTCGCTTTTAATGAAGGTGGGAGTTGCCACAAAACAACCTCTAATTTTTCCTTAAGCTGTGAGAGGCGGAAAGAGAATTCTTTTAGGGGCTTTTCAACACTCGATAATTTTTTTAAGTGAGTTATCAATCGACTTCCCTTAGCCACAAACCTGAAATTATCCGGTGTCTTTTCATACCAGCCAACAAAAGTCTTTTGCGGTAGTAATCGGTAAAAAGTTACATTTAGTTCCACAATCGGAAACTTTTCAGCATAGTAAGAAAGCCACTTTGATTGACTTAAGTTTGGCGGGTAAAATATTTCTTTCCAGTGGGGATAGCTATAGCCGCTGGTTCCAACCAAAAACTTTCCCATTTTTTCCCTTAATTGAAATCTCTTCTTGTCCTCAAACATTATACTCCGCCAAGAGCCATTCAAAAAATTTGCCTTGACGCCACTCTGTTCTTTAGAGAAAATTTATTATTAGGCGATTAAGATGAAATTTATTAAAAAATTTTTATTGGTCTTGTCCGTTTTGCTTCTGTCTCTGTCCAGTTTTTCTTGCGCTAAAAAAACTGAAGAAACAAAAAGCAAAGTCGCCGAGGCTCCCAAAGAAAAGCCTAATTTTGATGAACCAAAAATCTGTGGAGGTTGTCACACTGAAATTTTCTCTCAATGGGAAGGGAGTATGCACCATGTCGCTTTAATAGATCCTTTTTACGCAGCTGAAGCTGAATTAGCAGGAAAAGAAGCCGGAGAAGAAGTTAAGCAGTTTTGTCATTCCTGCCACAGCCCCGTTGGGTTTATGAGGGGAGAAGTCAGCGGTAAAGTAGAAAATGCTTCAACCATAGCCAAGGAAGGAATTTTCTGCGATTTTTGTCACACTGTAAAGGAATCTAAGGGCATTGGAAACGCCAGCTATGTTTCCGAGCCTGGAAACATAAAGAGAGGACCTTTTAAAGATTCTTTTTCACCTTATCACGACTCAGCTTTCTCCGAGCTTCACACTAAAGCCGAGTTTTGCGGCATTTGTCATGATGTCTACCACCCTGTAAACAAATTACCAATTGAACAAACCTATACCGAATGGAAAAACAGCCCTTACGCTAAAGCCGGAATACAGTGTCAGGACTGTCACATGACCCCAGGGCCAGGAGTGACCAAGCCTAATCCCGGGAAAGCCGCGAATACTGGCCCAGACCGGCCAATGATTTACACCCATTATTTCGTTGGAGCCAATACTATGATGCCTACTTTCTACGGCCAGAAAGACCACGCTAAACTCGCTGAAGAAAGGCTTAAAGCAGCCGCCTCAGTCAGCATTAAAGCTAATCTTACGCCAGGAAAATCTGGCCGTGTTGACGTAACAGTCGCCAACAAGGGAGCTGGTCATTACCTACCAACAGGTCTCACCGAAATGCGTCAGATGTGGATCCACCTTACTATTTTTGATGCAAAAGGTAAGACAATTTATGAGTCAGGCTGGACAGATAAAGAAGGAAAGTTAGACCCCGATTCAACTTTATTTAACACAGTTTTAGGCGACAAAAAAGGCAAACCCACAATAAAAATTTGGGAAGCAGATAGAATTATCAGCGACAACCGTATCCCCCCAAAAAAATCTCACCTTGAGACCTACTCCGTTTCAATACCAGCTGAAGCAAACAAACCATTTAAAGTAGTAGCAATCCTTAAATATCGCAGTGCTCCACAAGAAGTAATAGATAAGGTAGTAGGAAAATACAAATTTACTGTCCCAATTACTGAAATGGCTCGAGCAGTAACAATAGTTAAGTAACAAAATAGAAAAAAACCAAGCAGTCGTTTAATGTAAAAGTTGATTCCAATAGCTAACTTTTCCGAGCTATTATCCCTTTGACTATATCCGCTCGAGTTACTATTCCAACCAGCTTATTTTCCCGCACAACTGGCAATCTTTTAACTTTTTTTTCATTCATAATAGCGGCTGCTTCCTCCAAAGAGGCTTCTTCTTCTACCGTTATAGCTGGAGAAGTCATTATATCTGAAACCTTTCGCGCTGCTAATACTTTAAGAGCTTTAAGAAAATGTTCCCGTTCCCGCCAATAATTAAGGGCGGGGGTGTGTTTTTTAACCCAGTGAATTAGGTCGCTCTCAGAAAGAATGCCAATAACCTCTTCTTCTTCATTTACCACTGGCAAACCACTTATCCTATTATCAAGCAAAGTTTTAACTACGCTATCAAGTGAATCAGATGTAATAGCTGAAATAACTGGTTTTGACATCACATCAGATACTTTTTCAGCTCTTTCAGGAAAAGTTCTTAGTTTCTTGATAACTTCTTCACAGGGTCCAGTCAGACACCTTAAAATATCCAGTTTACTGACTACACCGACCAACTTCCCTTCGCTGGTGACAAAAACTCGTTTAATTTTGTTTTCTTCCATTATTCTTATTATCTTTTCAACTGGAGTTGCTTCTTCAACATCAATTACCTCTGAAGACATTGCATCCTCCGCCTTTCTAGCTCTCATTTTCTTCTCTTCCTGATAATAAGTTTCGGCCGAGAGATAGCTTCCGTAGTGATAAATCATCGTCATCAAAGAAGGGAACATTTTTTTAAAAATCAAATCAGCTTCGCTAACAACCCCAACTATCCTGTCGTCATCTTCAACAATCGGAACAGCGCTGATATTGTTTTCTATCAACAACCGGGCAATTTCTTCAACTGATGTTTCCCTGGTTGCTTTTATCAAATTGCGAGTCATGATGTCTTTGGCAAAAACTTTCATTTAGCCCCCCTTACTAGAACATAATTTATTAACGACTTGAAAACTTCCAAACCATCTTTTGAGCCTAAAATGTTTTCGACTGCCCTTTCCGGATGAGGCATTAAGCCAAAAACCCGGCGATTTTGACTGACAATGCCAGCAATGTTGTTGACTGAACCGTTTGGATTTGCTTCTTCTGTAACTTCACCTTTTTCATCGCAGTACCTTAAAACTACTTGCCCCTTCTCCTCAAGGCTTTTTAAAGTGTCAGGAAAAGCATAGTAATTCCCTGAATAGTGAGCAATTGGAAGCCTGATAACCTGGCCTACTTTAAAACCCTGAGTAAATGGAGTTTCGTTGTTTTCCACCTTTAGATTAACGTAACGGCAAATAAACTTAAGATTCTTGTTTACCAACATCGCCCCGGGCAAAAATCCCGCTTCGAGCAGAATCTGAAAACCATTACAAATTCCCATCACCAAACCACCCTTTTCAAGAAAAGAACTTAAAGCCTCTATCAGAGGAGCGAAACGAGCAATCGAACCGGTTCGTAAATAATCACCGTAAGAAAAACCCCCAGGCAGTATCAGGCAATCAAAGCGACTCAAGTCTTTTTCTTCATGCCAAACAAGGCTGGCCTCTGCACCTGCCAGCTCAGCAGCATAAAGAGTATCAAGATCGCAGTTTGAGCCGGGAAAAACTGCCACTCCAATCTTCATACATTAATTTTAACCTAAACCCAAGCTAAAATTAAAATGGATTAAAAACGGAAGTTTAAATAAATTTGCAAATTGCAGAGGCTTGAAAAAAAATTAATTAACTCAATCAATGAACTTGCACTAAAAGGCTCCAGCTTACAAAAGCAAAAAACTATAATCTTTGTAAAAACGCAAGAAATAAAATATTTAAAAAAATTTTACAATTAAGATTCTTCTTTAAATCAAATAAGCTAAAAAATTGTTTTCAAAAAAACCTTAAAAAACCTACTTATATATAAAATAAAACATAGATTAATTATAAAAAAACAAAAAACTTATTGAATTTATTAGTTCGTTTGAGACAAACTAATCTTATTTAAAACATCTCAAAGTTAAACAACCCATGCTATAAAAGCAAACTTAAAAAGAAGGAAGGATGAACATAAAGAAGATATTGACAACTTTGCTTCTGGGGTTACTTTTTTCAGCCAAGCACAGCTAATTTTAGAGCATTCACTTTAAGCGTTGAATTCCCAACAATTCAAAAGCAAAATATAGAGCTCATCAGCCACATTAAAAGAAAGCCTAAACGATTTAGAGGTAGCTAATGAAAAACTATACATGGTTACCGAAAGTGGTCTACAAATCTTCCTTGCTGAACATAATTTTCCCAACAATTTATCAGAAGTCATACTTCCCAGCCTAGCAAAAAAGCTAAAAGTTTAAGGTAACTACGCTTATGTAATAGAAAGCACTTCAACAATTGATCCTACCTCAACTATTCATATAATTGATGTTTCAACTGATACAAAACCCTTAGCTTTAGGAAGCTATGACACCATAGGAGAGGCAAACTCAGTTTTTGTTTATTTAAAAAGGTAGAGCCAACGATCAACCCTCAAAATTTCCACACTTTCACTTTAAACTAAATCAATTAGAAAATTAAAGCAAGAAGAAATTCCCGAAAAACTCATTTTTTAAATACAAATAATACAAATATAAATACAAATAGCTCCTCAACAAAGGCTTCTAAAATTTGAACTATCTGGAAAGCAAATTTTAAGTGAAGAATTGCGTTTCTCTTTCTATTCATCAGTTGCCTCACCACAAAAAAATAAAGAACCAAAAAGCCATAACAGTCAACATTTCCAATAAAGTGACCAAGCAAGCCGAGAAAACCCCGATAATAAGCTCGGTTTCTTTACAAAAACCAACTCCTGTTAAAAACTTCTAAAATAACTTGAGAGATATATAACATAACTTTTACCCTTTAAACTTTTTTCTCTATGATCTAATTTTCGAGTATAATCATCAAAACTCAAAATAACGGGGATGACTAAATTGAGTAAGCAAAAGAAAAAAAGAGCAGAAAAAATCGGTTTGCCTCCAGGAAGTCTTGTTCATATTGGGGAAAGAAAAGTCGAAGAAGTTAAGATAACTTTAGTGGAGTATTCTCCTGAATTCTATTCAGAAAAAACCTTAACCTCTTTAAAAGAACTGCCTTCAATTGAAGAAACTCCCACTATTAAATGGCTGAACATCACCGGCCTTCACAAAATTGAGCTCCTGGAAGAAATAGGGTCTTATTTCGACATCCATCCACTGGCTCTGGAAGATATTCTTAACACCACCGAAAGGCCAAAGCTTGAAAAATATGAAAACTACCTTTTCTTTATCCTTAAAAGATTTGCTCTAAGTGATAAAAGCGGAGAAATTGAGGAAGAGCAGGTTGCTTTAATACTGGGAGAAAATTATCTTCTATCATTTGAAGAAAAAGAAAATCACTCTTTCACTCTTATCCGTAAGCAGTTAAAGTTTGATCAAAGCCTATTGAGAAAATACAAAGCCGATTATCTCTCCTATTCCCTGATAGACATAACTGTTGACAATTATTTTTCTGTTTTAGAAAAAGTGGGTGAAAAAGTCGAAGTTCTTGAAGCAGAAGTGGTGGAGAAACCAGAGAAGGAAACAATTGAAAAAATCCACCAAATAAAAAGAGAACTTCTTACATTACGCAAATCGATTTGGGCGCTGCGGGAAGTCCTGAACAGCATGGAAAGGATTGGCTCGCCTTTAGTTTCCCGAGAAACCCTGATTTATTTAAGAGATGTTTATGACCACACAATCGAAATTATCGAGACTGTAGAAACCTATCGGGAAATGCTCTCCGGAATGCTTGATATATACCTTTCCAGTTTAAGCAACCGCTTAAATGAAGTAATGAAAGTTTTAACCATCATTGCCACTATATTTATGCCCTTGACTTTTATTGCTGGAGTTTATGGCATGAATTTCCGCTATATGCCTGAACTTGACTGGAAATGGGGTTACCCTGTGGTTTGGCTCATTATGATAAGTATTGGTTTAATGATGTACTTCCATTTTAAGCGGAAAGGTTGGCTTTAAAAAAATTCCACAAAGAGGTCGCTACGGAAGAAACAGTTTTAAGTGAAAAACTAACTAAATATTACGGTAAACAGCGAGGAGTAATTGAGCTATCTTTTGCTGTTCGAAAGGGAGAAATTTTTGGTTACCTTGGACCAAATGGCGCTGGTAAAACTACCACCATTCGTCTTTTGCTTAACTTTATTTTCCCTACTTCAGGCAAAGCTTATGTTTTTGGTCTGGATACAGTAAAGGATTCTTTAAAAATTCGCCAGAATGTGGGCTATGTGCCCGGCGAAGTACACCTTTATCCGAAAATGACCGGGGAAGAACTGATTAACTATTTTGCCCGCTTTCGGCCTGATAAACCTCCCGTTTTGAAAGACAAATTAGTTAAAAGATTGGATTTAGACCTAAAGCCCCGAGTCAAAGAATATTCTCACGGAAACAAACAAAAACTCGCGGTGGTATTGGCTTTTATGCACGACCCGGAACTACTAATACTTGATGAGCCGACCAACGGCCTTGACCCTATAGTTCAACAAGAGTTCTATCTTTTACTTAAAGAATTTAAAGAGCAGGGCAAAACTATTTTTTTGTCATCTCATAACCTTCCTGAAGTAGAAAAGGCTTGCGACCGCATTGGCATTATTAAAGAAGGGCAAATAGTTGCAGAAGAAAGCCTGGAAACTATTAGGGAAAAAGAAGTTAGAAATGTTGAAGTAGTTTTTGACGAAGATGTTGCTCCTGATTTCTTTAATCTTCCAGGTGTTTACCTTGCTTCTCATCACAACCGAACTTTTCACTTAAAAGTCAAGGGTGATATTAACCCAATTATTGGGCTTCTTTCTCGATTTAAAGTTAAAGATTTGCAATTTGCCCATGCCAGCCTGGAAGAAGTTTTCTTAGAGTTCTACGAAAAGGAGAAAAATGAACTTTAATTTAATTTTCCAAAGCTTAAAAGAAAGAAAAATTAGTGCTGCCATTTTTGCCATCTCGTTAACTCTTTATGTCTGGATGTTAGCCAGCCTTCTACCGCTAATGAAAGACATTGAAATACAAGGTTTGATAGAAAAATATCCGAAAGCCGTTTTGAATTTACTAGCGGGTGCTGCCAATGTTAACTTTTTTAGCCCGGAAGGCTTCTTTACTTTAGAATTTTTAGCCCTCTGGCTTCCTATCATTGTCTTTGGTTTTTCTGTTGCCTTCGTCACTGCTATTACTGCTAAAGAAATCGACGATGGCACTATGGACTTTTTGCTTGCCCAACCCATTAGCCGCTTTACTCTAATTATCAGCCGTTTCTTCACTCTTATAATTTTTTTGCTTATTTTTACAGTTATCACTATGAGCAGCCACTATTTCTTTGCTAAAGCGTACGATTTTAGTTTTAAAACCAAGGGTCTTCTGGCTACCGGTATCCACTTCTTTCTTTTTATGCTGGCAATTTCCACTCTGTCTCTTTTGTTTTCTCTAATCCTAAAAGAAAGAGGCCAAGCAATAATTTTTTCGGTTGCTTTTTTAATCACTTCACACCTTTTAAACGCTTTGGCAGAGTTCAGTGAGACTTTAAAAGACTTGCGCTTTCTCTCGCTTTTTAAGTACTATCAGCCTTACGAAACGCTAACAACAGGTAATATCCCCGCAAAAGCAAGCGTTATTTTTCTTGCTATAACAGTTATCTCTCTAGCTTTAAGCCTTTTCATCTTTCAAAAAAAAGACCTCACTGCTTGAAAAAAAGAGATTGTTTATTTTTTAAATCCCTCTAACTTCTTTTTTCAAATCATGCGCTGACATATCAGTTTGTTAATCACGATGTGGAATTCGACCAAGATAAACCTTAAAAGTAAAGAAACGATTTTCTAACTAATGGACACTTTTTTCAACTCTTGGCTTAAAAGCTAACGCCAGAAATTCAAAATCTTTAGATTCTCGGTTTCGACAAAGGCAAAGATTGTACACCTAGCTTTCCAAGATTTCTTCAAAAACAACAAGCATTTGCTGAAAAGGGCTTTTTATGAAGTAGTAGTTATTGAGTTAAGAAATGAAAAGAAAAAATACTTTAGCTTAGAAGGTTAAAAACTTTACAACAATAACGACAAGCAATTCCTCATAGCTATTTTTATTTTACTTTTACCACAAACAGCACTGTTCCCTTTCTTTGAGTCTCTTTACTTAAGACCAGATTTCCATCAAGGGAGAACTCAAAAAAATCAATTTTGGTTTTTGTTATTTTTTTCAAATTTATCTTTTTAATTTTTTTCTCTCCAAATTTTTACAGCTGCATTCCTTTATCGTCTTTTATTGCAAGATAATCGCCAAAAACCCGAAATCCACCAACATTACTTGGAGAAACAAGAGGACAAAATTTTTTATCAGCTAACGAAAAATAACCAAACTGCTGCGGATTCCAGTCTCGATGGTCCTGGAAGTTTATAGAAAAAATCTTTCCTTGGCTGTATTCTGCGTAACCCGGGTAAAAATAACTTTTATCTGTATGCCGAAAGGAGCAAATTTTATCCTTTTTAATATCGCAAAGATAATAATAACCCACGCCCATCCAAGGTCCATTTGCTCCAGGAATATCATTTTGGAGGTCATGCCAGGGCTCGCCTTCGATATCAGTCCAAACCATTTTCCCTTCAGACAAATGTAAAAAGTTGTTATACAAGCAAGCCTGATTCAGGGTAGTTACAACTTTCTTTTGTTCCGTTTTAAGATTATAAAGAATAACCTGGCTTTTGCCTCCCTTTTTATTTTCTACATAGGCAAGGTAATTTCCATCCAAAGCAGGCGCGTATAGGAAACCACCACTGGCGACCATCTTTTTTTCTCCGTTTCTTAGATTCTCAACTATTATCGACTCAGCTTCTTCTCCCTCTACCAAGACAAGCCAATTTTTATTGACCTTAAACCAAGGCAACTCGTGTTTTGAAGAGTAAACAACTTCATGTTTAGACTTGAAAATATGAAATCTAATCATCGAATTCAAATAGTTACTCTGCTGATTAACAGCTGCATAAAGATATTGACCTATTAATACAGGCTGATTACACTGAGTATAGTGAAGTCTAATTTCTTTAATGTCTATTTTATCCTCTCTATCACTATTAACCTGCCTTTTGCAGCCTAACTATAAAAAAATAAAAATCAAGAAGATTGAAAACAAGAGCTTTATTGAAACGACTGACAGCTCTTTTTTGTCTCTCACCAAGCCATCACCTTATTTGTCCCTTCTAAATCGGCATTGTATACGGCTTCAAACACGCCATTAGCCTCAGTGCAACCAACAGGATCCCACCAAATTCCTAAAAACCTGTCGTCATAGTTAGGGTCAACAGTTCTCATCTTAACAGGATTGCTTGAATCATCGTAGCCGCTAATAGTTACATAATGGCGGATATATTTCCCCTCAGACTTATAACGACGAAGATACCTGGTTTGAAGTAAAACAATTGGTGCGGTTTCTTTAGAGTAAATCATGCTCGCAATGCGAGAGCGAAAAACAACTAATGGATTTTCGCAGTAAGCAATATCTGAAGCCAGATAGTAAATATAACCAAACTTACCTGAGTATGAGTTCAAAGCGTCAGCAATTTTGGTAGTAAGGCTACCGCTGGTCGTAGTGCCAATTTTATCAGCTAAAGTTGCTTGCGAAGGAAGCGAATAAGAAGAATCGCTAACTCTCTTGTGAAAACTTAAACTTTGCTTAACACAGGCAGGCTCACACCAATAAGTCCTTTCTTGCTTGTAATTAGCAACCCAGGTGGTAATCCTTCCGTAAGTATTATCAGGAATGATACAATCGGCTTCCACTTGGCTTTGCTTGCCCTTCTTTTTTGCCAGTTCCTCCATTAATTTTTTCACCCGCTCGTCCTTCTTTGCTGTTTCTTCTTGCAACTTTAAATCAACTTCCGACCTCAAATAAGGGTCGTCAATTAAAGCTCCAGAAACAGCATCTAAATTATGCTTTTCAGATAGTTTACAAAATACTATCCCTTCCTTCCGAAAAAAACCAATAAACAAAACCGAAACAACCAACAATCTTATTATTTTCTTAATCAATTCGCCCCTCCTTTAAGTGAGCTAATCGGGAAGCTAATTTGTATCGCCAGCGGTTGAGAAATCCAAATTAAGGCGGAAGCTCAAAAAGAAAATGAATTGAGGTTTTAAATAATTACCCCTCATAGTGCACCCCTCCTTTGAATAAAATTTGATAATAATAAAATTTGATAATATTAAACGATCTTATTGTTTAAATTTCAACACGCTTAAAAACAAACGCAAAAATTTGAAAAAACTGATGAAAAAGGTATGCTTTTTACCTTTTAAAAAAACAAATCCCCTCGTTTTAAAAACATCAAACTTTTTTTAATAAACCAAACTCTTTTTCTCAAAATGAGGTGGGATAGTTTACATTTCGACACAGCAAGCCAAAGTCTTTTCTTTTTATCGCAGTTCTGAATTGTACTTCTGTTCATCACCATAAAAACACAATAAAAGCAAGCTAATTTCAAATCTGTTGCTTAGTAGAGTAGAAAAAAACAACCAACTAAGGGATAATTGATAAATCAACTAAAGGAGGAGGTTTGATGAAAATCAACCCACAGAGATGGAAAATAGGAGTTTTTGTTTTGCTTGTTGCCATTGTCAGCTTAAACGCTGGCTGCGCTCAAACAAAATCGGAAACAATTGCTACCGTCAACGGCGAAAAAATTACCCGAGATGAGCTTGCTGACCGATTAATCAAGCAATCAGGGAAAGAGGTTCTTGACCAGATGATAACCGAGAAGCTGATTGCTCAGGAAGCTAAAAAGAAAGGGATTAACATTAGCGAAGCCGAAATCAATAAAAAAATTGAAGAAGTAAAAAAACAGTTCCCCGATGAAAAAACCTTTCAAAGCCAGTTAGATGCAAACAATTTGACCCTTGAAAGCCTTAAAGAGCAAATAAAGCTTCAGCTCATTGTCGAAAAAGCTTTGAAGGGAAAAGTTAAAGTAACCGATAAAGAAATCAAAAGCTACTACAATGAAAACAAAAATACTTTTTTCAAAGGCAAGAAGTTTGATGAAGTGAAAGATCAAATAAAAGAAGAGCTCGAATACCAAAGCCTTTCCTTCCAAGCTCAAAGTTGGATTGGAAGTTTGAAGAAAAAAGCCAAAATAGTAAACAATCTGGGAAAGAAGTAGCAAAGGAACGCTAAAAATATATTGTCCTATGACAGCCCACTGGATGCGCCTTTGAACATCTGTTTTTTCTTGCAAACTCTTTTTTTCATCGCTTTTAAAAAGGAAATTTAAAAAGAAAATATTTCATGAAAAAATTTAAAAAGAGATACAATCAAGATGTGGAAATTGTTTTAGTGCCAATAGGAAAAACTGATCCTGCCATTCTGGCAAATCTAAAAAACGACTTAGCTGAAGTGTTTAAAAAGAGAGTTGAAATCGATGAGCCTCTGCCAGAACCTGATTATGCCTTTAATGGGGAAAGAAACCAGTACCTCTCAACAGCTATCTTGAAAGAACTTCTCTCACAAAAAATATCCAAAGCAAACTCGAAAGTTCTTGGAGTAGTTGACCAAGACCTTTTCGTTCCCCAGCTCAATTTTGTCTTTGGTGAAGCCAGTCAGCAGGCTGCAGTAATCTCTCTAACTCGACTAAGGCAAGAGTTTTATGGCCTGCCAGCTGATGAGAATCTTTTCCGTAAAAGAGTTCTAACTGAAGCCGTGCACGAACTTGGCCACACCTATGGACTCAACCACTGCCCAAATCTTCACTGCGTTATGTTTTTCTCAAACACCTTAGCCGACACCGACCGCAAGGGCTTCAACTTCTGCCCTCTTTGCCAGAAAAAACTTAATTTAAACAACTAATAATTTAGATAACTAAACTTCAGCTAGCCAAAAAAATCTATCTGCCTATCTCGCCCTAACTAACCCACCAACCACTACCCCAGTCACCCATTCCAACCACTTATTCCAATGTTCTTAAGAATTTGAGAATGCTCAAGCCTCGGTCGGTTAATCTGTGGCGCACGCTCGTTCCATCAGACCTCTTCATAACCAACCCAGCAATCGCTAAACGTCGTATATGCTCAGAGGCAGTCTTGAGATTGATATTTAGCTTGGCAGAAATCTCGATAACTGATAACTCAGGAGACTCTTTGAGCAGTTCCATAATTTGAATGCGCCGGTGATTAGCAAACCCTTTGACTATTCTTTCCAGCTGCCGACAGCTTTTCGCCCCTCCAGTGTTCACAAAATACATTTTATCAAAATACTATGTGTTATTGAATATTATGCCCCCTACCACATTTAGTTGAAATCTCAAATTCTTAAGAATTTGAGAATGGGATTTGAGAATGTGGAGAGCTTAAGGGTTGGTTTGAAGGCCGTGAATTCATTTGGGTTTGCAAAAAACTAAAACGGATATCGCGTAAAAAGGCGTAAAGAGAGTTTGAAGCTTTTTTCTCGTTTAGATGCTTTCTACGCTCAGGCTATTTACTTATGTAGAGTCGTTCTTATTTTCAATTTCTTCTTTTTAATCTAAAGAATAAGAAATCAACGATAGCGGTTCAAGTTGACAATGTAAAGAATAGTCTCACGCTTTTTTTTGTTTTTTGTCGGTCCAAATAATGGCTCGACTGCTAAAAAGTAGTTCTCATAAGCAATGGGTAAAGGATCCAACTCGGCCAGAGTCTTAGAAAAATCTTTGATATTCAATTCTACCTTCTTTTCCCCCCGTGAGTAATAAATCTTTAATATATCACCTTTTTGGGTTTTTACTGAATAGAAAACCCCGCCTTCAAAAAGGCTAAACTTATGACCACAATTCTTATCAATAGCCAAAACCTCGCCAGTTTTTGGATCAAAACATTTTAATTCATAAAGCCTGCTTTCAAGATAAGGAAATTCAGCAAAGTAAATCAAGCCATTTTTTGCTTGAGTAAAACCATAGTGACTACTTTTTTTAGCTACCGGTAAAGAGAATTTCTTCGTTTTGCCTGAATCTGGTTGGTAGAAGTAAAAAACCAATTTATCGCCTTCTTTTTCACTCCAGAATAGATTTCCCTGATCAAAAGAAAATCCTTTAATTGCTTCCCCCGGTTCAAGCTTGAGCTTTCTCTGGAAAACAGCTTTTTCTTTTTTCAGGTCAATGAGTCTTATATGACCATTTACACCAAAGGCAAGATAATTCTGATAAAGGGTCAATGAATCAACCGTTTTAAACTTATTGACTCCTTCATCGTGAGCTTCATAAAAAACCTTTTTTTTGCCTTTTTTTAAATCAATTACTATTAGCTTTTCAGGCCCAACTTCAGCTCGTCCATCGCAATAAACAAGCCAGCGGTTGTTTGCTCTTATCATCTGAATATTGCCTGGAAAATAAAAAGAATTTGCCACTATTCTTTGTTTGTTTGTTTTTAAGTCGTATTCAAGGAGAAGGTTATAAAAGCTGTCTTTCTCAGGGTCTTCGATAGCCGAAAGATAAAGCTTATTCTGAAAAATAAAAGGAGTATCAACAATTAAACCAAACTTTATTCGCTTAACAAATCTTTGCACCCCAGTTCGCGTCTTTGTTTTCGGTAAGTCAGTCAGGGGTCTGTTTTGGCAACCACAAAACAGAACGAGGAGAAAAAGCCAAAGAAAAAATGCAAAAAACTTTGAGGTCCTATTAATAAAGCATAACATAGTTACTCCCTTCATAATCTGCCCAGTAAACAGCCGAATATACATTATCAAAAGGCTCCCAGTGTATCCCAAAATAAGAGTCATTGTAGTGAGGATCGACAATCCTTAAAGATTTATTACCGTTGGGATCTCGAGCGTAACCACTTAAAGTCACATAATGTCTTGTCCTGTGGCCATTATAATAATCCAGTTTATCAGTCCGCACTAATATTATGGGTGCGTTTGTTTTTAAACTTAAATCTCCTTTAATCCGGCTTTCGAATGTCCCTTTTGGATTTTCCAAGCCAATTAAGTTCCCTACCACATATTTATCGTTTTCAAACTTAAAAACCGAAGCGTAATAATTTATTGCACTTTTTAATCCCGTAGTAGTGCTTCCCGAAGAGGTCGTTCCTGCCAATGAAGCTATCGTGCTTTGAGAAGGAAGAGAAGCACTTGATCCACTTTTTACTTTATGAAATGAAAGACTTTGTCTTACTGAGGCAGGGCCACACCAGTATGTTTTTTCCTGACGATAATTTGTAACGCTAATCAAATAAGAAACTCCAAGGTCAGAAATTTGAGCATTAACCTCATAACTATTTTCCTCTTGGCTTAACTTTCGCTCGATTTTTCGGTCCTTTTTATTTGCCTCCTTCTCGCTAGTTTCAAGGACATCTAAGCTTAAGGTTGGGTCATCAAGCAAAGCTCCTTCAGAAAAGGCAAAAGTGGCTTTGAAAAAAAGGAAACCATGAAGTAAAAACAGAATAACACTCACCAACAAAAAAAACTTTTTAATTTCTCTTTTCATGGCACCCCTCCATTAGCTCAACTTATTTTTACCACTAATTTTTATCATAAGCCCTTTAATAAGTCAACCCGCCCGCATCAATCTAAGTTTAGACCTCTCATTGCCAATACTTAAAAGAATTTTTAAGCCTTGTTTTTAAGTTTCTTCACTTCTAAAAACACCTGGTTCTAATCAAAAAAAGAAAATAAAGAACAAGAAAAAGTCTCAAAAATTCGAAAACTGGCTAATTTTTAGCTTAAGGATTTATCGTAGCTTTTAAAATTGGGTGGGAAGATTTGACCCCGTTTTTCCCAATTTAAGAGTTGATATTGGTAGCGGGGGGAGGATTTGAACCTCCGACCTTCGGGTTATGAGCCCGACGAGCTTCCAGACTGCTCCACCCCGCGTCAAATCGCTTCGGAGCGAACTAATATTATCCCAAAAAACTTTACAAAAAGCAAATGGTCAGCTATATTTAACTTTAGACGAAAGCGATTAGAAAAATGATTAAAAGAAGCGGCCAACCAGTTCTAAAATCCATTCTAATTTTAGTACTAGTTATAAGTTTGGTGATTTCTTCACCAGCTTTTACCTATAATCCAGCTTTAGCCGTACCGCCAGCTACTACTCCGCAAGAGCTGGAGATTAGAATACAAAAGGCTCGCCAGGAATTGGGTCAAGTAACTGCACAATTGGAACAACTTAACACGCAGTTAGAAATAAAAGTTGAGGAATATAATGCGCGAAGAGTTGACCTGGCTGAAACCCAAAAGAAACTGACCGAAACTCAGGTTAAATATGAAATGACCCAGCGAGAGCTCTACAAAAGGCAAGCAATTTTTGACCGCCGAGTACGCTTAATTTATGTTGAAGGGGAAAAGCGCTATCTTGATGTCCTTTTAAACACCACCAGCCTTTTTGATTTCATTACTCGCCTGCGTTTTTTAAGAGAAATAGCCAGCAGCGACCGTCAGGTAGTTGAAAGCTTGAAGTACACTCGCGAAGAGCTTAACCGTATACGGTCTGACCTTGAAGCCTTAAGAGAAAGACAGGAAGCTCTCGAGGAACAGGTCTTAGCTGAAAAAACCGCCATTGAAATGCAAATAGCTGAACGCGCTAACTTCATTAAAAACCTCTCAGCCGAAATTAAAAAACTCTTAAAAGAAAAGGAAGAATTAGAAAGACTTGCTTTAGCAACTATCAATGAAAATGTCAGAAGGCTTCTTTTTGATCTTGGCATAGTAGTTGAACCTGGATCGATTGTCGAAACTGCTCTTCATTTTATCGGGATTCCTTACCTCTGGGGAGGAGAGCTTCCTGAAACCGGTTTTGACTGTTCAGGACTGGTTAAATATGTTTTTGGTCTTCACGGAGTGGAACTTCCGCACTACAGCGGTTATCAGGCTGAGTTAGGTGAGCCGGTGGAAAGAGTTGAAGATTTACGCCCCGGCGACCTGGTATTTTTTGGCAATCCTATCCATCATGTCGGTATTTACATTGATAAAGGTTACTTTATTCACGCACCAAAAACGGGTGATGTGGTAAGAATCAGCCGCTTGAGCGATCGAGCCGACTTTACCTGTGCTCGAAGAATTTTTGCTCCACCGCGAAGCATTCCACTGCCACCTTTACCCCCAAAGAAAACCAGTAACCCAAACGATTAACGAATGAAAGATCTGCTTTACCTTGTGCTCGATGAACTTAGCTTTCTCAAAGCTTGCTATGCTGAAGTTCGTTTAGTAGAAATCGAGGAAGAAACGGTCAAGGTAAAAAATGGAGCGCTGGAAAGCATAACTTCCTCTAAAGATCGGGGAATTGGCATTCGGGTTTTTGTCGAAAATCAAAGTGGCTTTGCCGGCACTGCTAATTTAAATCCTGAAAGAGTTAAAGAAGCAGCTCGGCTTGCTATGGCAATTGCTCAAGTTAAAAAAAAGACAGGGAGCAAGGCTTTCCCTTTTGAACTACCAAAAAAGAAAAGCAGTCAATTTGAAACAAGTTTTGTTGTTGACCCTTTTAAAGTAAGTCTAAGTAAGAAGGTTGACCTTTTAATCCAGGCTTCTCAGACAATGCAAAAAAATAAACTAATAAAGCTGGCTCAAGCCAGTTTAAAATTTATCAGAGTTAAAAAAACTTTTCTCAACTCATTGGGAAGTGAAATAAACCAGAGTTTTTTAGTCTCTGGAGGGGAAATTTCTTGCCTGGCTATTAAAGATAAAGAGATGCAAAAAAGATCTTATCCTGCTGCTCATGGTGGCAATTACCGCCAAGCCGGATATGAATTCATTGAAGAGTTAGATTTTCTCAGCCAAGCAGAAAAAGTACCGGAAGAAGCAATTGCTCTTTTGAAAGCCCCAGACTGCCCAGCTCGAGAAACCACTGCCGTCATTGGCTCAAATCAGATGGCTCTTCAAATTCACGAGTCAGTTGGTCACCCTCTTGAGCTTGATCGGATCTTTAGTCTAGAGGTTTCTTTAGCTGGAAGAAGTTTTGTCAAACCAGAAATGATTGGTAGTTTTCAATACGCATCGCCCATAGTTAATATTGAAGCGTCAGCCCTTCTTCCTGGAGGGCTGGGAACTTTTGCTTACGACGACGAGGGAACGCCCGGGCAAAAATATTTACTGATTGAAGAAGGCTGGCTAAAAGATGTTCTTTCCTCTTGCGAAACCGCTCCTTTACTTAATTCATCCAGCCATGGAACTGCTCGAGCCGAAAGCTGGAACCGTATACCCATCGTCCGGATGACCAATGTTAACCTTCTTCCTGGTAATAAAAGTTTTGAAGAAATTATCTCTGAAGTGAGAGATGGTATCTATCTGGAAACTAACAAAAGCTGGAGCATTGATGACCAGAGAGTTAATTTTCAGTTTGGAGTGGAATGGGCCCAGGAAATTAAAAAAGGTAAGCTGGGCAAAGTCTTTAGAAACGCTTTCTACACTGGCATTACTCCTGTATTCTGGAAAAATTGCACAGCCGTTGGCAACGAAAACACATTAACCCTCTGGGGACTATTGAACTGCGGTAAAGGCGACCCAATGCAAACGATGATGGTTGGTCATCAAACACCAGTTGCCCAATTTGAAAAAGTGACAATAGGTAAAGCCAAATGAAAAAAGATCATATCCTAACTCCTTCCACAAAAGAAATCCTTGATGAAATCGTTAATCGAAAAAAAGCTGAGCAAGCTGAAGTTTTGATAATTAAGAAAACAAGCTTTGTTAATCGTTTTTCTGAAAATCAACTTACCCAATTAACCTGGGAAGAAAACAACCATTTGGGCTTGAGAGTTGTTAAAAGGAAAAAGATTGGGTTTGCTTCTTCTAACCAGCTAACCAGAGAAGCTATTAAGCAAACAAGTGAAAGATCTTTAGCCATGATGGAAATAACTCCTTCTCTTGAAGACTTTGTCTCTCTTCCCGAGGAAAGCGACTCCAAAGGAGAGTTTGACTTTGCTGACCAAGAGCTATTAGAGTTTAAACCCGATTACCTTTCGTCTAACTTGCAGAAAGTTTTTGCAAAGGCAGATAAGGAAAAAGTAAAAGTTTCTGGCTCATTAACCCAAGAAATAACCGAGTTTGAAGTAGTTAACAGTCTGGGAATTCAAAAAAAAGCCTTTTTTACTGAGCTTTCAGGTAGTCTGATTGCCGAAAAGAATGGTCAATCAGGTTATGAAAGCTTTATTGCTAGGCGGCAAGACCAAGTTGACTTATTAGAAATTTATAAACAAGCTTCCCGATGGTTAGAAGTTGATGGACCATTTCAAACTATCTCCCCAGGAGAATACGAGGTTGTCTTAAGTCAAGAAGCTACAGCTGAATTAATAGATTTTCTCTCCTACCTTGGTTTTTCTGCCTTAGCTCTTCAAGAAGGCAGAAGTTTCGTTAAGTTAGAAGAAAAAATGTTCAGCCCTCTCATTACTCTCTGGGATGATGGAAATGACCACAAAGGAATGCCTCTTCCCTTTGATTCCGAAGGAATTACCCGCCAAAAAGTGAGCCTGATTGAGAAAGGGATTGTCAAAGCAGTGGTTTACGATTCCTATACTGCTTTCCGAGAAAATAAACACTCAACCGGTCACGCTTTGCCCTATCCCAGCTCAGTTGGACCATTGCCGCTAAATCTATTTTTAAAACCGGGAACAGCAAGCGAAAAAGAATTAATTACTTCCACTAAAAAAGGTATTTACATCACCCGCTTTTTCTATGTGAACCCAATGGATCCCTTAAAAACTATCATCACTGGCATGACTCGAGATGGTACCTACTTAATTGAAAACGGCAATATAACTAAGCCTTTAAAAAACCTCCGCTTTACCCAAAGCATCATTGAGGCACTGTCAAGCGTTGAAGCTTTAGCTAAAGAAGTAAAAATTAAAAAACCTTTGGTTGCTTACTGCTCAATTCCAGCTATCAAGCTCAAGAAATTTAATTTTACCGGAGTATCGGAAATCTAGCCGGAGACTTAAGTGTCGACACTAAACTGCTTCTTCTTCTAACATTCTTTTAACTTTCAAAAGCCGAGTGCGGCTTTCACGGTCCATCTCGTCAAGTTTAAAGGAAATAAATTTTATTTGCTCTTCAAGTTGAGGAATAACTGTGTTTTCTAAAGCATTGACTCTTCTTTTGGTTCGTTCAATTTCCTCCCCCAAAAGGAAAAGCGTTCTTTCTCTACTTGCTAACTCAATTAATTGGGGCAAAAGAGAAGCAAAATCTTTAGTTGCCCGTTCTAAAAACAAGGCAGTTGTTGAAAGAAACGGGAGTCTTGGTTCTTCTATTGCTTGAATTTTATATTCAGGCATTGAGATATTAAAAACCGTCTTCCTTTTTTCAGTTATTTCAATGTTGCCGGGATAAGCAGTAATTAGGTTTTCTAAAAAACCAGAGGGAGTCTTTGCCCAGACAAAAGAAAAGTTTTGGTAGGTAATTTCAAGTTTATTTTCAATTTCTTCCCTCAATGTGCCAAGTTCTGCAAGGAGCTGGAGAAAATACTTCATCATCTCATCCAATTTATCTTTCAGAAGCTTGTGACCACGGCGAGCGATGGCCAGCCGACGTTTCAGCTTCATTAATTCCATTCGATTAGGATTGACTCTTAACATAAATTATTTCCTTCTTTTTTTATCAAGATAAAACTGAATTTGTTCTGGAGAAACTCGTTTAAGCTCTTCACGCGGCAAAATGCGCAAAAGTTCCCAGCCCAAGTCGAGAGTGTCTTCAATTGTCCGGTTTTCTCTTTCTTCCTGAGTTACAAACTTTTGCTCAAACCGGTTAGCAAACTCAACATAAAGTTTATCGACCTCAGTTAAAGCTGCTTCCCCTAAAATTAAAAGAAGTTCTCGAGCTTCCCGACCCCGAGCATAAGCTGCAAAAAGCTGGTTGGAAAGACTTGAGTGGTCTTCGCGGGTTTTGCCTTCTCCAATGCCTTTTTCCTTCAAACGGGAAAGAGAGGGCATAACATCAATTGGTGGATAAATGCCAGCTCGATGAAGGTCGCGGGAAAGAATTATCTGCCCCTCAGTAATGTAACCAGTTAAGTCAGGAATGGGATGGGTTTTATCGTCTTCTGGCATAGTAAGAATAGGTATTTGAGTAATTGAACCTTTGCGACCCTTTATTCTTCCAGCCCGCTCATAAATAGTTGCCAAATCAGTGTAAAGATACCCGGGATAGCCTCGTCTTCCAGGAACTTCTCGTCGAGCCGCCGAGATTTCCCGCAGAGCTTCACAATAGTAAGTCATATCTGTCAGAATAACCAGAACATGAAGATCAAGCTCGAAAGCTAAATATTCAGCAGCTGTCAGGGCAACTCGGGGGGTAGCTATCCGCTCAATCGGTGGATCATCAGCTAAATTAACAAAAAGAACTGCTCTTTCCAGAGCGCCAGTTTGAGAAAAATCTTCAATAAAAAAGCTGGCTTCTTCAAAAGTAATTCCCATTGCAGCAAAAACAACAGCAAAGCTTTCACCTTTTCCGCGGACATTTGCTTGACGAGCAATCTGAGCTGCCAAATGAGAATGGGGAAGACCGGCTCCAGAAAATATTGGTAGCTTCTGCCCTCGAACTAAAGGATTCATCCCATCAATAGCTGAAATACCAGTTTGAATAAAATCAGTTGGGTAATCCCGCGCGTAAGGATTGATAGGAAGGCCGTTAATGTCCAGCCACTTATCAGGGATAATATCAGGACCATCATCAATTGGGCGACCTAAACCATCAAATACTCTCCCCAAAATATCAGGAGAAACTGAAAGCTCCAGGCTTTTGCCCAAAAACCTTACCCGAGTTTGAGTTTTGTTAATACCCTGGGTGCCTTGAAAAACCTGAAGAAGAGCAAAATCGCGATTTATTTCCAGCACACTCCCCAGACTCTGGCGGCCATCAGGAAAAGAAACCTCAACTAACTCGCCATATGTTGCTCCTTTAACCCCTTCAATAAATATTAAGGGCCCGACGATGTCCCGTACGCTTACATATTCCTTAAACACTTTTCACCGCTCCTTTTAGCCCCTCAAAATACTGATTTAAGAATTTCTCAATTTTTTTAAGCTCATCCATCTCCTCCGAAGAAATATATTTCATCCTTCCTAAACTCTCCTTTATTTTGGGAGAAAAAATCTCATCCAGGCTTACTCCTCTTTCTAAAGCCTCTTTAGCCAAACGATAATAAGAAATTATGTTGGAAAGCATAAGATACTGTTTTTCTAAAGAAGCAAATGTATCGACAGGGTGAAAAGCATGTTGCTGGAGAAAGTCTTCCCTCAGAGAGCGCGAGACTTCCATAATAAGCCTTTCTAGAGGAGAAAGAGCATCTATTCCAATCAAACGCACAATTTCTTTTAATTCAGATTCCCGCTGCAAAAGCCGCATTGCCTCTTTTCTTTTTTCGGAAAAGTCAGCCGCCAGAGTTTGATTCAGATGTTCATCAATTTTGGTAGAGTAAAGAGAGTAACTCAAAAGCCAGTTAATTGCCGGAAAGTGTCTCTCGTAAGCCAACCGATCTTCCAGTGCCCAAAAAACCTTGACCACCCTTAGTGTTGCCTGAACCACTGGCTCAGATAGGTCACCACCAGGTGGCGAAACTGAACCAATGGCCGTTATCGAACCTTCGCGATTGTCACTCCCAAGACAATAAACTTTACCCGCTCGCTCATAAAAAGCAGCTAATCGAGAAGAAAGATAGGCCGGATAACCTTCTTCTCCTGGCATTTCTTCCAGCCGGCCAGAAATTTCTCTTAAAGCTTCAGCCCAACGAGAAGTTGAGTCAGCTTGTAATGTCACATCATAGCCCATATCCCTGAAGTACTCAGCAATGGTTATTCCGGTATAAATAGAAGCTTCCCGAGCAGCAACCGGCATATTAGAAGTATTAGCAATGAGAACTGTCCTTTCCATTAAAGGACGGCCACTGTACGGGTCAACCAGGGTTGGAAACTCAAGTAAAACATCGGTCATCTCGTTACCTCGCTCCCCGCAGCCAATAAAAATAACTATTCGAGAGTTAGCCCACTTAGCTAACTGGTGCTGAGTAACCGTCTTGCCACTACCAAAAGGACCCGGTATGCAAGCCGTTCCTCCCTTTGCAACGGGGAAAAAAGCATCGATAACCCTTTGTCCAGTAATTAAAAGTTCTTTAGGGGCAACTTTTTTCTTGAAAGGTCGTGGGCGTCGCACGGGCCAGCGAGTAATCATTGTGACCAACACTTCTTTTTTGTCAACTTCGATAACTGCCACTTCATCGTCAACTTTGCGCTTTCCTTCGGCAATCTTCTTTATTTTTCCCTTCTCTATTTCTGGCGGAACCATTATTAAGTGCTTAACTAAAGGGGTTTCCTCAACCTCGCCAAGGATATCCCCAGCTTCAACTTCTTCTCCCTTTTTAACCAATGGTTTGAAATCCCACTCCTTAGTGCGCGAAAGAGCTGTAACTTCTACGCCCCGAGTGACAAAATCACCCTCCTCTTTTTGTAAAGCGTCAAGAGGACGCTGAATTCCATCGTAAATAGACGATATTAACCCAGGACCAAGCTCAACGCTCAAAGGAGAACCCGTAGCAAAAACCGGTTCTTCCAAGCCAAGCCCTGTCGTCTCTTCATAAACCTGAATTGAAGCCAGTCCCCGCTTGATTTCAATTATTTCTCCTAATAGTCGAGCCTCCCCAACCCTTACCACTTCATACATTTGAGCGTTGGTTAGGCCTTCAGCCACTACCAAAGGACCCGAAATTCTAACAATTTTACCAACTTCCATTATGACCCCCTCTTGAGAAGCTGAGTTCCCGCAATTTTCTCTAAAAGGCTTTGCAGCCTCTCTCCAGTCAAACCAAGCTTCTGGCGGCTACTCGGTAAAATTAAAAGATTTAAATTCGGAAATCGCTTGAGAATCTTTTCTACTTCTTTTTCCCAGATAGCGTAAATTTGCTCATTAATCAAGAGAAGATTAACTTCCTTCCAGTCAGTTTGAGGTAAGCCAGCCCGAGCATCATAAAAATCTGCTCCAAACATTCTCAAGGGAAAACTTTCGGCCTCCTCGCCTAAAAAAACTATTTTAAACATAGTTTTTTACCACCCTTTCAAAAAAAGCCGGTTGCCAGTTCCTCAGCCTGCTAAAAATTGCCATCTGGATTAACTCCACTTCTTTAACTCTGGCCGCAAGGTAAAAATAGATAAGAGCAGGGTCAGAAATTTTCAACGAAGCCTTTTTAAAATACTGACGAAATTTTTCGTTCAAAGCCTCCTCTAAAGAAATCTCATCTTCAATAACTATTTCTAATTCTTTGCTCATCGCTTGCAACAATTCTTCTTCGCTCAGCTCAATTAAAGTTGAATAGTAGCTCCTATCTTGCAGAGCTAAGGTAATTAGAAAATTCTCAAACTTGGCACCACTTGAAGATTGGTAATACTTTAATCGCCATAGGGTCTTGAAGTTTAAAATTTTAATCTCTTCTTTTATCCACTCTTCCAGAAGTGCCGATTTTAAGCTTTTGCCCAGTTCTAACCTTTTTAAAGAGCAGATTTTTTCCAACCAGCAATCGAGAAGTCGTGGTTCAGATATTTTTTCTGCCTCAGCCAACCAACTGGAATAAGGTTCAACTTGCTTTTCGCCAGCGACAATCTTTCTCATTTCAGCTTCAGAAAAAGAAGATAGAGGTGACAAATAGAAAGCGGGAAATCCAAAAAACCTTTCCCGAAAAAGTGCTTTAAAGTTTTGTAGGTCAAAAAGAGAAAGAAAAGCTTGACAAACACGCTTATCGGAAAGGTTAAAAGTTAAGTCAATAAAATGATTGTTTATGAAACGCTCGAGAATGAGCTTAACTTCCTTTTCTTCATTTAACTTTTCTTCAACTAAAAAAGAGTAAAAAGTATCAGCTAAGACATTTTTTACTTCATCCAGGTTTTTTGCTGCCTTCAGTCGCTCAAAATCGTCAGCGGTTAAATATTTGCTTTCTAAACTTTTTATTCTACCAGCAATGAAGCCATAAAGAGTAAAATTGTTCACTTTGCTCCTTTGCCAAACAAAACTTTCGTTACACTTTGAACTTCTCTTTCAACCATATAGCTAAAAAGAACTTCGAAACTGGCATTGGTTTCTAAGTGGCCCTTTTTCAAGACAAAACCACCTTCTAAACCTCTCTCTTCATCAGATAAGCGTAAAGGTTCTTTGCCTAATTTTTTAAGTTCCTGGTTCAACCGCTCTAGAAAGGCACCCTCATAAATTTGGCGCTCATTCTGGGCAAAAATTACTTCTTCCCCTCCTTCTGCCAGACGCAAAATCATTGAGTACACAATCTTTTTCTTTTCTTCCTCTGGCAGGCTCAAAAGCTTCCTTAAAGCAGCTTCAAAAACTTTCTCTAACTTCTCGCGTTTAAACTTTAGCCTTTCCTTGTTGAGTTCAATTTTCTTTTCCCGAATTAAGCCTTCAGCTTCCAGATCAGCTTTTCTTTTCCCTTCTCGTACCAGCTCATCTTTCAACATATCAGCTTCTTTCTTGGCCTCAGCCAAAATTTTTTTCTTCTCCTTTTGAGCCTCTGCTTTTATTGTCTTAGCTTCTTCTTTAGCATCAGATAATATTTTTTCAACAATCGCTTGCAAAGAACCTCCTCAAGCTACTTAGCTGCCAAAAGCAAAAAAATTGAGATAATCAGGGCAAGAACAGCGTAAGTTTCCACCATCGCCGGTAAAACTATAGCTTTACCAGTTGCTTCCGGTTTTTTAGCAACGACTCCGCCGACCGCTGCCGAAGTAATTCCCTGATAAATAGCACTGATAAAACAAACAAAAGCCACCGGCAAGCAAGCAAGAAAAGCCTTAAAACCATTAATAGCGGCTACCTCGACTCCTGCACCCCCGCCAAGCAAACCAAAGAGGATCAAGGATAGTACAGCAGTGATAAAACCATAAATTCCCTGAGTTCCCGGGAGAGCCACAATCACCACTAAGTTGCCAAACTTATCCGGGTCTTCAGCCATTACCCCCGCTGCTACTTGGGCAGCGTAGGTTATACCCATAGCCGAACCCATACCTCCTCCAATAGCCGCCAGTGCAGCTCCTAAAAAAACCCAGTGCACCCCCTGTAAGCCTAAAAATGCTTCCATCGCTCACCTCCAATAAAACTTTTACTTTCTTAACAGAACCCCTTCGCTCTCAAGAGTCAAGGGCTCGAATTTTCTTCCGCCATCTTCATAAAACTGCTTAAAAAGCTCAACATAGTGCAAGCGCAATGGGTGAACAAAAGCACCAATTAAGTTAATTGTTAAATTCGCCAGATGAAGAAAGAGGAAAATTGGTAAAGCCACTATAGTACCTATCCAACCAAAACCCCAAAGAGGTTGAATCATAAGATTAAAAGAAAAACCAATTAAAACAGTGGCTAGACCTAAAGCCATTAGACGAGAATAGGAAATAGTGTCACCTAGATAGCTGCTCATTCCATAAAGAGAATACAAGCCACCCCCAATCCTTCCTAGCCAACTTTTGCTCTCCCGATTGGCAAAAATAACAATGACAGCTGCCCCGATAAGCAATAAAGCTTTAGCGATTGGGCTCCAGGAAGGAACTTTCCCGCTAATGCTTTGAAAGAAAATTACAATATAAAGAAAAGCTCCAAACAAAAAAACAATGGTTCCAAGTTGATCAAGTAAAGCTGACTGCCAATTGCCTTTTTTAAGATTATCAATTGCCTCTACTAGCAGTCCGCTAATGAGATGTAAAAAGCCAATAATGAGAGTGAAAACGAGAAAGATTACCGGACCGGAGCCTTCTAAAGGATTAAGTAATATCATTTTTTGCAAAACCGGCGGGAGAGAAGATATTGGCAGCCCAAACCAGCTACCAGTCAAAACTCCTACGATAAACGAAGGG
>FMSI01007001.1_pt1 | contig 26831 bp, 28 predicted proteins | sample 1504471 | NCBI WGS metagenome assembly FMSI01 (sample SAMEA4475357, study PRJEB15587) | soil metagenome | biome: Soil; feature: Field | place: India | collected 2015-03-11 | depth 0 m
CACCATAAGTAATGTTTTTGAAGGTTCAGAATTTATAAAATGTTAAGATAAGAATATTTTCCCATCTTTTATTTTCCTTATTTATGTATGAAAAATTGTCAAAACTGGCTCCTCGGGAGGGACTCGAACCCCCAACCTAGTGGTTACAAGTGCCCCAAGATTTCTCCTGGGCTTGGACTATCTCTTCACCCGCCCTGAATACTCGGGGGTGGGGTGTCGGGCGCTTCCCCTGGATTATCTCCAGAGTACGAGCAAAAGCTCTAGTCTCTGCACCTTCCCAGCCCTTTCCATAAATGGAAAGAGCTCGGCTTGGCTCAGGGTTACCATTCTTTGCCTCAGGCAAAGGGTAGGCTTCCCTGAATTCACCCGATTTTTCATCCACGATTTCTCGTGGAAGCTGCAGACCCGAGTGAACTTCTCGGTGACAGTTAGCACAGAAAAGGATACATTTGTCAAGCTCTTCTTTAATTTTTTCCCAGCTTCTCGTATAACCTTTTTCGGAGATACCAAAATCTTTATCTGAGCTTTCCAAGTGGTGAAATTCCAATGCTTCAATGCACCTATTATACCCGTATCTTTGACAACGGCCACCTTTGTAATCAATTGCCGTCTCTCTAATCCTCTTTCTTCTTTTTTGAACTACTTGAATTAGATATTCTCTTCTATCTCTGTACTTCCTCTTGTCACCCATCTATTCACTCTCCTACAGCCACCCGCTCTGCCATTGAGCTACCGAGGAGTGACAATGTATTAATAACATATTCTTTTATTTCAGTCAATACCAGCTTGAACCTGTGAATTGAAAATTTCTATAATTGCTCCCTAAAGGATTTTTGATAATTCAAAGAGATTACCCTTCTACAATTTTCTGCAACTCTTCCACTATTTTTACCATTGCAAAGGTGTCGATGAAGGAGTAATTGAGTAAGGATTTTCTTATTTTTTCAACTTCTTCTGGAGAATCTGCCTTGCACATTCTATTATATGCTCCCATTGCCATTTCACCATTTTTTATTTCGAGATCTTCATATTTAAGCTCAGGAACTATAGCTGAAACAACTCTCTTAAGGGAATGGGAGCCAAGCATTTTCCAGTGATAGTATTCCTTTCTTTTGAAGGGAAGCATTAAATCTCTGAGATTTCTTATTATTTCCTCGATTTTATCGCGGTATTCCGGTAAGAATTCAGCAAGCTCTGTCAGAATTTTCTTCTCAAATTTTTCACTGTATACAATTATACAGGAGCCCGGAGGAATCTCTTTGATAAGTTTTTCTGTAAGTTCATTTCTTGGATCAATACCTGTGGGAGCAAGATAAAAAGAATGCTCAAGCTTTCCATTCTTTGTTGGAAGTATGTGGAGGGAATACTGAAAGGGTATGTGCTGATAAGGTTTTGTACCGTCAAATGGAGGGATTGCACTCTGGAATGTTTCAAAATCAAGGAAAGCCATGGGATACCATAGGGATCTGACAAACTCCTCAATCCTCTTCTTGTTAATAAAAACCCTTTTCTCTCGAAATGCTTCTATATACATTTTTGGATTCCCTTCAAACTCACCAGGATTAAGGTCATCAAGAAAAATAAAACCTTTTCTATAAATTTCGAACCTGTCATTAAGCCAATGAAAATCCATGGCAGGTATGGAATTTTCTGGAATATCTTTCCAGCATAAACTTCTGAATTCACAAATATAATTTTCAAAACATTGATTTCCAATCTCAACATCAGGCATATCTCCCATCAGAACTTCTTTAAGGGCAGAAATTTTCTCTTCGATCTCCTTTTCCTTTCCAATCACTTCATCGGTCAAATCAACTTTTTTGAAAAGCTTTTCTATTTCAAGTTCTCCTGACCTTTTGTAATCAGTGTCGATATGGAGGAGAAAGGCTTTTTTTATGTCAAGACCACTATTTTTTAAAACATAAAACTGAAGGGCTATGTCATCCAAATGCTCATCTTTTTTAGATGATGTTGATTTTACCTCGTAGATTTCCCATCCTTCCTCTCCTCTTTTGAGAATGTCAGTTTTGGCAAATACATCGTTAAAATTAAAAGAGGCTTCAAAAATACATTTTACTCCCTCATTTATGAGAAAAGTGGTATAGGCAATTTGTCGGTTTAAATCTTCTTTAAATGGGACCTCCTTTCCCTCAGGGAATAGCTTCCTTGCAAGTAAATTGATTTCATTCCCTGTTTGGAAAATCTCCTCAGTCCTCTCACTTGTTTCGTCTTTTAAATTTGAAAAATATTTGTAGAGATAAAGGAGTTTTTTACATTTCAAACCTTTCAGGAAAAGGGTTTTTGATAGAGATTGATTCTTTTCTTTTTCCATCATTCCTTCCAATTCAGAAGTTTCTGAGTTCATTTTTTTCTTGAATTTTACATTTTGATATTTTCACTTCTCAATCCGTAATTATTACTCTCCTTCCTTCAATTCTCAATTTGCCTTCTACGAAAAGTTTAACAGCTTCCGGGTATATTCTGTGTTCTTCCTTTAAAATCCTCTCGGAGAGTGTTTCAACCGTATCATTCTGGAATACTGGAACAACTGCCTGAAGAATTATCGGACCCGCATCAACTTCCTCATTTACAAAATGAACAGTGCAACCTGAATATCTAACTCCGTATTCCAGAGCTTGTCTTTGAGCTTCAAGACCAGGGAATGAAGGAAGAAGAGCAGGGTGAATGTTCATTATCCTGTTTCTGAAATTCTGGACAAATGGAGGGGTAAGGATTCTCATCCATCCCGCAAGGCAGATTAAGTCTATATCCCTTTTCTCAATCTCTTCCGCAAGCTTCAGGTCATACTCCTCCCTGCTACTGAATAGCTTAGGATTCAAAAATAAGGTCTCAAGTCCAAACTCTCTTGCTCTCAAAAGTCCTTTCGCATCCTCCTTGTTGGAGATTACAACTCCTATTTCCGCGTCAATTTTTCCTTCATTAATTGTTTTATAGATTGCCTCAAAATTTGAACCTCTTCCTGAAAGTAAAATTGCGATTCTTTTCTTTTTCATAATATTTCAACCCCCTTTCCCTTTTTTATTTCACCTATTAAATAGTATTTTTCTCCAATTTTATCAAAGTGGGAGAAAATCTTATCCAGAGATTCTTTATCACATATGCCAATCATTCCAATACCCATGTTGAAAGTTCTGTACGCCTCTTTTTCTGAGAGATTTGCTTCTCTGACGAGGCATTTGAAAATAGGAAGAATTTCCCAGCTCTCCTTTTTAATTACCGCCTTTAATCCTTCAGGCAATATTCTCGGAATGTTATCGTAAAAACCTCCTCCAGTTATGTGGGCAAGACCTTTTATCCATCCTTTTCCAATTATTCCCTCAAAGGCTTTGAGATAACTTCTGTGAACTTTTAGCAATTCCTCTCCCACTGTGCAATCAAACTCTTTAACAAATGTGTCAACTTTTAGCTTATTTTTTTCAAAAATAATTTTTCTTGCGAGAGAGTATCCGTTTGTGTGGAGACCTGTTGAAGGAAGTCCAAATATCAAATCCCCTTCTTTTATATTTTTTTTGGGAAGAAGATTTTCCTTCTCGACAATTCCTACAATAAAGCCAACAAGATCATACTCTCCTTCTTTGTAAAAACCGGGCATCTCAGCAGTCTCTCCTCCAACAAGTTTACATCCATTCTCCCTACATCCTTCTGCAACGCCTTCAACTATTTTCTCCACAATCTCAGGATTCATTGATGAAAGAGCTATATAGTCCATGAAAAATAGCGGTTTTGCTCCCTGAACAAGGATGTCATTCACACAATGGTTAACAAGGTCTCTTCCGACAGTGCTATGGATTCCTGTCATAAATGCTATTTTAAGTTTTGTCCCCACTCCATCAACAGAGGAAACAAGAAGGGTTTCCTTCAAGGGGTAAAGAGCACCAAATCCTCCAATCCCACCTCCTGCTGAAATATTGAACTTTTCAATTATTTTTTTTATTCTTTTTTTAGCCTCAACTGCTTTATCAATATCAATGCCGGAATCTTTGTAAGTTATTTTCTTTTTCAATCCTCTCCTCTCTCAAAGAGTCTTAACTGGACAAAATCCTCCTGGGGTATCTCAACGGGATAATTCAGGTCAAAGCATGCAGTGCAATAGAGATCATCTCCCACTGCCTTTAACATTCCCTCTTTGCTTAAATAACCGAGGGTTTCAACATCAAGGAATTCCCTTATCTCTTCAACTGAATAGCTTGATGCTATTAGTTCTCCTTTTGTTGGAGTATCTATACCGTAATAACAAGGTCCAATTATGGGAGGAGAACTTACTCTGTAATGAATTTCTTTCGCTCCCGCATCCCTTACCATTCTGATTATTCTCCGGGAGGTTGTTCCTCTGACAATTGAGTCATCGACAAGAACAACTCTTCTCCCTTCAATCAACTCTCTAACGGGATTTAGCTTTATTCTTACACCGAAAACCCTCTCCTTCTGGTGAGGCTGGATAAAGGTTCTTCCTACATAGTGATTTCTTATGAGGGCAAATTCAAGAGGTATACCTGATTGTTCAGCAAAGCCGAGAGATGCCCACATGCCCGAGTCAGGAATTGGGACTGCTATATCAGCATCAGCGGGTTGCTCCTTTGCCAGCTGTCTTCCCAATCTCTTCCTCACCTCATTTACATTCTTTCCAAAAACAAGGGAGTCAGGTCTTGAGAAATAAATATATTCAAAAATGCAATGCCTGGGCTTAACCTTTGGAAAATTATAAATTGTTTTTATTCCATCTTCATCAAGTCTTAATATCTCCCCTGGCTGGACATCCCTTACATAATCTGCCTCAATTAAATCAAAAGCTGAAGTCTCTGAGGCTATGACCCATGAGTTTTCTATTCTTCCAATGGAAAGGGGTCTGAATCCGTGAGGGTCACGGGCTGAATAAATAGCCTTTGGTGTTAAAAAGAGGAGGGAATATGCACCTTTCACCTTACTCAGAGCATCAACAATTGCATTCTCAATATCTTCAGTTTTTGACCTTGCTATTAGATGAAGAATAATCTCTGTGTCTGAGGTAGACTGGAATATAGCGCCTTCCTCTTCCAGCTTCTTCCTGAGTTCAACTGCATTTACAAGATTTCCATTATGGGCAATTGCAATTGAACCTCTATATCCTTCAATTATAAAAGGTTGAATGTTTCTCGGACTCGATTCACCATGGGTTGAATATCTGACATGTCCTATTGCATGAAAACCTCTTAATTTTTTTAGATTCTCCTCTCCAAAAATCTCTGAGACATAGCCGTAACCCTTTTCAAAAATTATCTTTTTCCCGTCAGAGACCGCTATACCTGCTCCCTCCTGACCCCTGTGTTGAAGACCGTAGAGTCCATAAAAAACATGCTCTGAGGCTTTCTCATTTCCGAATATCCCAAAAATTCCACACTCTTCTTTTATTTTTGGGAAATTAAGTCTTTCTGGCTTCAAGACTTTCATATAATCCTCATTTTTCTTTCTATACCCTTTCTCCATATCCTCTTCCCTCTATATAAGGGAAGATTTATGATTGGTTTTGATTTTTTTATTACAGCCAATCTTTTCCCTTCAGTCCATCCAATGTATTTAAAATCTATCTCCCAGTCCTTTGCAAGGTTTTCTACTTTCCATCTTGTTTTTTCTGGAAAAGTGATGACAATCCTTGTTGGGCTTTCACCAAATAGGAAAAAATCCTCCCTATCATCCCCAGTAAATATAATGAATCCTATCCCACTCAGAAAGGCACTCTCTGCAAGGCAAACTGCGAGTCCACCCTCTGAAATATCATGGGCTGAGCTGAGGAGTGAATCCTCTACTGCTTCCATCATAAAATTGTGAAGTCTTAACTCCATTGATAGGTCAACCTCAGGACATGGTCCAAGATTTTCTCCTTTGACAATTCTCAAATACTCAGAGCCTCCTATTTCATTCCTTAGCTTTCCGCAAATTGCAATGTGATCTTTTTTTCTTTTGAAAGAAGGGGTGAGAACATTTTCAATCTTATCAATTATTCCCACCAGACCAAATACTGGTGTTGGATAAATTCCCTTTCCTGATGTTTCATTGTAGAAGGATACATTCCCGCCAGTTATAGGAATTTTAAAAAATTCACATGCTTCAGCCATCCCTTCAACAACTTCCTTGAACTCCCACATTATCTCTTCCTTCTCAGGGTTTCCAAAATTAAGGCAATTGGTTGCTCCGAGGGGTCTTGCACCTACACAGGAAATGTTTCTTAGAGCTTCTGCTACCATCAACTTTGCTCCCTCTTTAGGATTCAAATAGCAGAAGTTGGAATTCCCATCAAGGGTTATGGCAATCCCTTTTCCATTATCTTTTATCCAGAGGACACATGCATCTGCTCCTGGAAGTAAGACTGTATTTGTCTGAACCATGTGGTCATACTGGGTGAAAATCCATCCTTTGTGGGAGATATTGGGAGAGCCTAAAATTTTTAGAAAGGTCTCATTTAAATCAGATGGGACTGGTAAATCATCCGGATCTAAAAATTTGTCAATTTTTCTCTTTCTGTAAGGTCTGTTGTAAACGGGAGCGTCAGATGTTAAAGCTTTAACAGGAACTTTGCATACAGTTTCTCCTTTAAATGTTGCTGTAAAAAATCCGTCACCTCTGACCTCTCCAATTTTACAGCACTCAAGGTCCCATTTTTTGAAAACCTCCTCAATTTCCTTCTCTTTCCCTTTTTTGCCGATTACAAGCATTCTCTCTTGGGACTCTGAAAGCAGGATTTCGTAAGAGGTCATCCCTTCTTCCCTCAATGGAACAAGGTCAAGATTCAAATATATTCCGGTCCCTCCTCTTGATGCTGTCTCAGAGGATGATGATGTAAGTCCTGCTGCCCCCATATCCTGAATCCCGACAATTAAATTTTTCTCCATCACTTCTAAGCAGGCTTCAATGAGAAGTTTCTCTTTAAATGGGTCTCCAACCTGAACATTCGGTCTCTTTTTCTCTGAATCCTTACTGAATTCAGCAGATGCCATTGTTGCTCCGTGAATTCCGTCCCTTCCTGTTTTAGCTCCAACATAGAATACAGGATTCCCTTCACCAATTGCTTTACCGTAAAAGATTTTCTCTTTTTTTGCAATTCCAAGACAGAATACATTTACAAGGGGATTGAGGGAATAGCATGGGTGGAAATAAGTTTCACCTCCAACTGTTGGGACTCCTATGGAGTTTCCATATCCAGCGATTCCTGATACTACTCCATTCATTATAAGGCGATTGGAAGGTTCATCCAATGGACCGAATCTTAAAGAGTCAAGAAGAGCTATGGGTCTTGCTCCCATAGTAAAAATATCTCGAACAATTCCTCCAACTCCTGTTGCAGCACCCTGATATGGCTCAATAAAGGAGGGATGATTGTGGGATTCTATTTTAAATGCAATGGCAAGTCCATCACCAATATCAATCACTCCTGCATTCTCACCAGGTCCCTGTATAACTTTTTCACCCTTTGTAGGTAATTTTTTAAGGTGAACTTTTGAACTTTTGTAAGAACAGTGCTCAGACCACATTACTGAGAACATTCCAAGTTCTACATAATTTGGCTCCCTTCCAATCAGTTCAACTATCCTTTTGTATTCTTCCTCTGTTAAATTGTGAAGAGCGAGGGTTTCTTTATCTATCATTTTTCCCTCAAATAATCAAGACAGGATAGAAAAATTTTTCTTCCATCTTCACTTCCAAGGATTGAAAAACTTGCCCTCTCAGGATGGGGCATCATTCCGAGGACATTCCCTTTTTCATTAATTATTCCAGCAATATTTTCCATTGAACCATTAGGGTTCGCCTTATCAGTTATTTTTCCTTTTTCATCACAGTATCGGAAAACAATCTGTCCATTTCTTTTTAACTTCTCAAGTTCCTCAGAAGGAAGATAATAATTCCCATCCATGTGAGCAATAGGAATCTTTAAAACTTCACCTTTTTTACAATTTTTTGTGAAAGGAGTGGAGTTATTCTCAATCCTAATCTGAACAAACTTGCATATAAATCTCAACTCTTTATTCCTGAGCATTGCACCTGGCAAAATTCCACTTTCGAGAAGGATCTGGAAACCATTGCAAATTCCAAGAACCAGCCCACCTTTCTCAGTAAACTCCTTTACTGAGTCCATAATTTTAGAAAAGGAGGCAAGAGCCCCTGATCTCAGATAATCGCCGTAGGAGAAACCACCGGGAAGAATAATCAGTTCACATCCATTCAGGTTTCTATCTTTATGCCAGAGAAAAACTGGCTCAATTCCAACGTTCTTAAGGGCATAATATGTATCCCAATCACAGTTTGAGCCAGGAAATACAACAATCCCCGCTTTCATTTTATCTCAACAATCTCGAATCTTTCTATTATTGGGTTTGCTAAAACCTTCCTTCCTATCTCTGAAATTTTCTTTTCAATGTTTTCGCCATCTTCAACAACAATGTCGAAAAACTTTCCCTGCCTGACTTCCTCTATTTCCTTATACCCCATTGTGTGGAGAACCTGCATAACAGTTAATCCCTGGGGTTCGAGGACACCATTCTTAAACATTACAAGAACTCTAAACTTTTTTTTCACGATTCCTCCAGGACTCTTTTATATATATCATTTATATGTCTTAAGAAAAAGTTAAGGTCAAAAATCTCTTCAATACTTTTATCTTTTAAAATCTCCATAATTTCAGTATCTTCCTTGATAACATCCTTAAATTGTCTTCTTTCCTTCCATGCTTTTAGGGAATTTCTCTGGACTATTGCATAAGCTTTTTCCCTTGAAAGACCTTTTTCCATTAAGACATGCAAAAGTCTCTGAGAGAAAATGAGTCCGAAACTCCTTTCTATGTTTTCCTTCATCCTTTCAGGATAAACAATTAATGTTGATACAATTTCAATCATTTCCTGAAGCATGAAGTCGATGAGGAGAAAACTTTCAGGGAAAATTATTCTTTCTACTGAGGAGTGGGAAATGTCCCTTTCATGCCAGAGATTTATGTTTTCGAGAGCCGAGATCAAATTGCTTCTCACAATTCTTGCAAGTCCGCAGACTCTTTCTGTTCTTACAGGATTTCTCTTGTGAGGCATAGATGATGAACCTTTCTGTCCTTCTGAGAAAAATTCCTCTGCTTCAAGGACCTCTGTCCTCTGAAGATGCCTGATTTCAGTTGCAATTTTTTCGAGGGTTGAGGCAGTTATTGAAAGCGCACTCATGACTTCAGCATGTCTATCCCTCTGGATTACCTGATTGGAAACAGACTCGGGTCTTAAACTTAATTTTTCGCATGCAATTTTTTCCACTTCTGTCTCAAGATGGACATATGTCCCGACAGAACCAGAAATCCTTCCAACCTCTATATTTCTTTTTGCATTTTTAAGCCTTTCGATGTTTCTTCTCATCTCATCATAGTAAATTAAAAATTTGAATCCAAAAGTTATGGGCTCAGCATGAACTCCGTGGGTTCTTCCCATCACGGGAAGGTCCTTCCATTCGATTGCCTTCTCCCTCAGGATTTCCTTTAAGTTTACTGCTTTTTCAATCGCTAAGTTTATAGAATCTCTTATTAAAATTGAAAGAGCTGTGTCGACAATATCATAGGAGGTTAGACCCATGTGGAAATATCTTGAATCATCTCCGATAAACTCAGAAACAGATATGGTAAAAGCTACCATATCGTGTTTTGTTATTTTTTCAATTTCTTTTATTCTTTCCACTGAAAATGACGCTTTAATCTTTATTCTCTCGAGAGCATCCTGCGGAATTTTTCCCAATTTAGCCCACGCCTCACAGACCGCAAGCTCCACTTCCAGCCATTTTCTGAATTTATTCTCCTCACTCCATATATTTCTCATCTCAGGGAGGGAATATCTTTCAATCATTGTTAAACTCCTTTATTTATGGATAGTTTTTCCATCTCTTTTTGTTTTGGAAGATCACCAAGGAGAAGTATGGCAGAGTTTTTAAAGTCAATAAGTTCTCTTGCAACCTCTTTTACCTCTTCCATCTCAACTTTGTCAATCTCCTCAAGGAATGAATCCGGGGAAATCTGCTCACCATGGTAAAGCTCATTTCTTGCAAGGTAAGCCATTCTGCTTGTGGAGCTTTCAAGGTTAAGAACAAACCCACCCTTTAAATGCTCTTTCCCCCTTTCAACTTCATCCTCATTTATATCACCCTCCCTCATCTTCTCAAGCTCTTCCTTCATTACTTCTACTACCTCTTTTAAATTCTTTCTGTTAGTATCGCAGAAGATTGTCCATACACCACAATCGAGGAATGTTGTAGGCGATGAACCAACACTGTAAGCAAGCCCTCTTTCCTCCCTGATTTTCTGAAAAAGTCTTGAGCTGAAACCACCCGCAAGAATTTCATTCAGAATAAAAAAAGCAAATCTCTTTTTACTCTTCTGGGAAAAGCCCGGAAATCCAAGGACAATGTGAACCTGCTCCATCTCCTTTTTGTTTTTGTAAAATAAACCTGGGTTGAATTTGGGAGAAGAAAGATTCCTTGAGTTTGGAATGTATGGGAGATTTCCAAAATTTTTTTCAACAGATTTTTTTACCTCCTCGAAATTGATTGACCCGGAAGATGAAACGAATACTTTAGATGATATAAATGTTGAGGCATGTTTATCTAATAAATTTTTCCTTTTCAGAGATTTAACTGTATCCTCAGAACCGAGAATTGACCTTCCAAGAGAGTGACTTTTCAGATAATTTCTGAAGAAGAGCTCAATGGAAAGGTCTTCAGGGTCATCCTCCACAGATTTAATCTCCTCTAAAATTACCCTTTTTTCATTTTCAATTTCCTCATCCAGGAAAAGGGGGTGAAGGAATATTTCAGAGATAAACTCAATGGCTTTCTGGAAATTTTTGTCAAGAATCTTGCAATTTATCCCCATGAATTCCTTTGAGGTAAAAGCATCAACTTCTCCTCCCAATCTATCTGTGATTTTTGCAATCTCCCTATAATTAAATTTTTCAGAGCCTTTAAAGAGCATGTGTTCTATGAAATGAAGAATTCCGCTTTTATCCTCGGGTTCATCTCTTGAGCCCTCCCTCAACCAGATTCCTATAGATACAGTTTTTGAATATGGTATATACTCATGAATTATTTTTACTGAATTGGGAAGACTCTCTTCGTAAATCATAGAAAGATTATCTGGATTCAAGATTAATTGTATCAAGGGTCAAAAATTTAGTCAAGGAAAGGTGGAACCTACTGAATTTTAAGGGGTCGAGCATAAGAAGGTATAAAAAAATACTTGGTAAATATAAAAATAGAGATTTCGAATAACCAATAACCAAGTTCCAATAACCAGATAATAAACAATAATCAAACATTGATGAGAAATAAAGTTCTTTTCTTTCTTTAGTTTGTGTATTGGAAAATTTGTAATCGGAGTTTATTTGGAGCCTGGTTATCGGTTCTTGGTAATTTTTAATTCTTGATGTGAAAGAGAGAGTATTAGCTAATTTTTTTATATTTTTATAGAAGCTCGGAGAACCCCAGGATCTTTCTTGTTGACACATACTGAAAAAGAGGAGATAATTTTTACATGAGAAAAGATTTGATAATTTTTATTCTTACAATACTTGCGATTTCCTGTAGTCAGTCAAATCTTCCCCTTCCTGAGGATGCAACAGTTGAGATAATTGCATACCCTTCAATTATTCCTGTTCAAGGCGGTGTTTCTACAATTACTGTTATTGGATACGAAAAGGATGGGAGATCATTAAGGGATGGAATCCTTGTTAATTTCAGAACCGACCTTGGAATTATTGAGCCGATGACTGCAGAGATTAAAAATGGAAAAGCTGTTTCATATCTTAAAAGTTCAGGAATTCCTGGAAATGCGACAGTGACTGCATGGTTTGTGGGAGGAGCCACTGTCTCAGTTATTGTTAAAATTCAGAACCATAAACCTGTTAAGACTCTTCTTCTTACAGCTTCAAGCTATGAGGTTGGAGTGGGTGGCGGGAGTCTCCTCTTGAATGGTTATGCCCTTGATGAAAATAATAGTCCGGTTTCAGGAGCTCCTTTAATTTTCTCTACAACAAGAGGCACACTCTCTTCCAATGGTAATCCTCTGCTCACTGATTCCAATGGGAAGGCTTCTGATATCCTTTATATTCCTCCCAACAATACCGGTTCGGAACTAACGATAAAAGTAACCCTTTATCACGGCTCAATTTCAACTACAGTCGGGATAATACAAGGAACATAAATGCCGAACATTGGTTTTCCTGAGCTTATTCTTATTCTTGTTATCGCCCTTTTGATTTTTGGACCAAAGAAACTGCCTGAGATAGGAAAGTCTATAGGCAGAGCAATTGCTGAGCTTAAGAGGGCTTCCAATGAATTAAAGGAGACAATTGAGGATGAAATTAGAGCTGAAGAGTTAAAAAAGTTTGAAGAGAGTCTGGAGAGTGAAATTGGAAGAGATGAAGAAGGAAAGGAAACACCACAATGAGATGTCTTTTTTCGAACATCTCGCTGAGCTTCGAAAGAGGATATTCTATTCATTCATAGCTTTAATTATTGCTTTCGGAGCTTCCTGGAATTTTAGCAAAGATATTTACAATTTTCTTTCAAAACCTGTTCTCAAATATCTTCCAGAGGGTGAAAAGCTTGCCTTTACATCAATAGTTGACCCATTCATGATGTATTTAAAGATTTCCTTCCTTGCAGGAATCTTCATTGCTTCACCCTTTATTTTTTTACAATTGTGGCTTTTTATCTCTCCTGGTCTTTATCCCCACGAGAAGAAATATGTAATTCCATTTGTTTTCTTTACAACAGTATTTTTTGTTTCAGGTGGAGCTTTTGGCTATTATTTTCTTTTTCCCTTTGCTTGTAAATTTTTTCTTAGCCTTGGCTCAGATTTCAGACCTGTTATTACAATAAAGCAATATTTTGACCTCATAATAAAAGTTTTGATTGGCACTGGAATTGTTTTTGAAATACCAACTGTTACTTTTCTCCTTGCAAGACTTGGACTTATAACTCCAAAGTTCTTGATTAAAAATTTAGGGATTGCAATTCTTATTATATTCGTTATTGCTGCAATAATAACACCGACCGGAGATGCAATAACTCAAACAATAATGGCAATTCCAATGATTGTCCTTTACCTTTTAAGTATTCTAATTGCCCTTATTTTCCAGAGGAAGGAAAAGAAGGAGTTGAAAGGTTGAAATGGCACTTTTCAAGCTGGCTCTTGTTCTATTTTTAATTTTTTTATTTCTGAAATTCAAATTAGATCTCGGGCTTACAATGCTCGCAGGCTCTGTCTTTTCTGCTATCCTTTTCAGAATGACTCCTTTCAATTTTTTAAAAAGTTTGGTGGATGCAATCCTCGAGCCTTCAACCATCGAGCTTGTTGGAATTGTTCTTTTAATTCTTATCCTCGGTAATATTTTGAGGAAAAAAGGAAGTATGGAAAAACTTGTTTCCTCTCTTCAGAATCTCATTCCTTTTCCAAGACTTGTTCTTGTCCTTCCTTCATCAATAATGGGGCTTCTTCCCATGCCAGGAGGAGCTCTTTTCTCAGCTCCAATGCTCGAGGCTACCTCAGAAAAATTTATTCTTTCTCCTGAGAGAAAAACATTTTTAAATTTCTGGTTCAGACATACATGGGAATATATATGGCCTCTCTATCCAGGTCTTGTAATGACTGCCGTTTTATGGAAAATGCCAGTTCAGGAACTTATAAGAGCATGGTTTCCTGCAACAATCCTTGCGATTACAATAGGTGCAATCTATATCTTTATCACCATTCCCAGAATAAGAATGGGTTGGAATAATAACAAAAAAATGGAAAGCCTCCTTTTCCTTCTCTCAAGCCTGTGGGAAATAATTATAGTGATTATTTTAACTTTTTTCCTCAATGTTCCCATTCTTCTTTCCATGGGAGTTATAACATTTATCTCTCTAATTTTGCTAAAAATAAATTTAAAAGAAAAAATTAAGCTTGTCCTGAAATCCATCTCTTTTAAAACAGCGCTTCTTTTAATATCTGTCATGGTTTTTAAAAAAATCCTCCAGAATTCAAACATATTCGACGATATCTCAGGTAGTATGAATTTTCATGGAATATTCTCTTTTCTTTCCCTCTTTCTTCTTCCCTTTATAATTGGTTTTTTAACAGGTATGAATCAGGCGTATGTTGGAATAGCATTTCCTATATTAACTCCTTTAATAGGTTCTCAATCACCTAATCTAACTTTACTTCTCTTCTCTTACATGAGCGGATTTATTGGGACTTTCTTCTCCCCTTCCCATTTCTGCCTCTCTCTCTCAGCCCAATATTTTAAAGCAAATTTCAGGGAAGTCTTAAAAATAATGTTCTTACCCGCTTTTTCTCTTCTTTTCATTGTTTTCATTTTCTGTTTGTTAAGAGTCAGATTATGAAAAAATTAAAATAACCTTGAAAAGGATTAAAATATTGAGTATCATAAAAATATGAAAAGGAAAGAAAAAAAAGATGCGGTTAGGTTGGGGTATGCAAAAATTGCTAAAAATGAGACTTCTTGCTGTATCCCCTCTCAGTCTTGTTGTGGAAGTGGAGAAGTTGCAATAGACATAAGTAAAAAAATTGGATACACAGAAGAAGAAATCGGCTCAACTCCTGAAGGAGCAAATTTAGGTCTTGGATGCGGAAATCCTGTTGCCCATGCTTCTTTGGAAGAAGGAGAAGTCGTTCTTGATCTCGGCTCAGGTGCAGGGTTCGATTGTTTTCTTTCTGCAAAAAAAGTTGGAAAGAAAGGGAAAGTAATTGGAGTGGACATGACACCTGAGATGATTGAAAGAGCAAGGGAAAATGCGAGGAAAGGTGGATATGAGAATGTTGAATTCAGACTGGGGGAGATAGAGAATCTTCCAGTTGCAGATAATTCGGTGGATGTTGTCATTTCCAATTGCGTTATAAATCTTTCTCCTGATAAAAAGAGAGTTTTTAAAGAAATATACAGAGTTTTGAAACCTGGTGGTAGATTTATAATATCAGATATTGTTTTGTTGAAGGAGCTTCCTGATTTTATAAAAAATTCTGTAAAGGCTTATGTTGGATGCCTTTCTGGAGCAGTGATGAAAGAAGAGTATATAAAAATCATAAAATCTGCAGGATTAAGAGAAGTAAAAATAATTGATGAAATTCCTTTTCCCATTGAATTAATGGTAAATGATGCTACTGCGCAAGCGGTTATGGAGAAATTGGTTATACCAGTTGAAAAAATAAAGGAAATTGAAAATAGTGTCTTGAGTATAAAAGTTTCAGGGATAAAATTAATAGATAAATCTTAGATTTTTTACTTCATAACTTCTTTCAGTATTCTCTTAGAAAGTCTGGAAACCCCAGATTATTTTTAATGTTGACCTTCCTTTTATATTGTGATAAAAACTATTTCATGAGAGTAAAAATTTTGCTTTTAAGCCTTTTTTTGCTAATCCCTTTCTATGCAAAATCTGAAGATTTGGGAATTAAGGCGGGTGTAGCCATTGGAGACCTTGACCAGTTTTTCTTTGGTGTCTTTACTCCAATCCCTCTTGAAAGATTTCTTCTCTTCCAGCCAACTCTTGAATTTGGATTTGGAGACCATGCAACTTCTATTTTCCTTTCAATGGATTTTCTTTACAGGTTGAAAAGGAATTTCTCTGCGGGTGGAGGATTGGGAATTCTTCATAACAGTTTCTCAGGAGGAGGTTCTAAGACAGATCCATCCCTTTCTCTATTTTTCAACTTTCGATACCCTGTAAAAAGAACAGATATTTTCTGGGAGATAAGGGCACAGATTTCAGATTGTTCGCAAGTCAGATTCTCTTTTGGTTTTCTCCTTTAAAATTGGATTTAAAAATAGGTGCTCATTTATCAATTGAGGGTGGAGTTCATAGAGCGATTGAGAGGGGAATTGAGTTAGGATGCAAAACTGTTCAGCTTTTTTTAAGAAATAATAACAGATGGAAGGGGAGAGAGCTTGAGGATTGGGAGACCGAGAGATTTAAATATTTAGCGAAAGAATCAGGGATTTCTCCTCTGATTGCCCATGCGATTTATTTGATAAATCTCTCTTCTCCTGAGAGAAACCATCTATCAAAGTCGATCACTGCAGTCATTGAGGATTTAAGAAAATGTTTAATTCTACAAATTCCTTATTTAATTCTTCATCCTGGCTTCCATATTGGCTCAGGGGAAAGGGAGGGAATCAAAAGGTTTGCAAACTATTTGAGGGAAATTATTAAAGAATGTGAAGGGGTTGAAATTTTAGTTGAGAATTCTTCAGGAGGAGGAACTCAGATAGGATGGAGCATTGAACAGCTTAAAGAAATAATAGATCGAGCGGAAGGAGAGTCAGGAATATGTATTGACACATGCCATCTTTTCTCAGCTGGCTATCCAATTCACAATAGAGAAGGATTTGAAAGTACTATGGATGAGATTAAAAGAAAGATCGGATTTGAAAGGATTAAAGTTATTCATGTTAATGATTCAAAAAGAGAGTGTGGGTCAAGGATTGACAGACACGAGCATATTGGAGAGGGGAAAATCGGCGAGGATGGATTTAGATTTTTCTTAAATTTTAAGCCCTTCAGGAACCTTCCTTTTATAATAGAAACTCCGAAGGAGAAGGATGAAAGAGGACTTGATATGGATATTTTAAATATTGAGGAATTAAAAAGACTGGCAAGCAATAAGTTTTAGTTTCTTGAATAATCTTTTAAAATCCCTCTTTATTTCCATTATCCTCATTAACTCATCAATTAAATTTTTCTATCGTTAAATCAACATCTCTGATAATGCTCTTTACCTTTTACTTTCCACTATTAATATAACTTGATTTTATCCTAAAATGCTCTTCCTTTAAATTTAATTTAAAAATTCTCTCTTCTCCATTACTCTCAAAATCCTTTCCCTCCTCCTTTTGACAAATCTGCTATTGGAATGAGGAGAATATTTGAGAGGGTTTGGAAGGATTGAGGCAAGGGATGCTGATTCAAAGGGAGTGAGTTTCGAGGCACTTTTTCCAAAATAGAATTGAGAAGCTGATTCTGCTCCAAAAATTCCATTCCCCCATTCAGCAATATTTAGATAAATCTCAAGGATTCTTTTCTTGGGAAGGGTTCTTTCCAGTTTTAAAGCTAAGATTATTTCAAGGAATTTTCTGAAAACTGTTTTTTTGGGGCTTAAGTAAAGATTCTTTGCAACCTGCTGGGAGATTGTGGAGGCTCCCCTTACAAATCTTTTTTTCTTCAGATCCTTTTTTATTGACTCTCTTAATTCAACCCAATCTATTCCGTAATGGGAGTAGAATCTATCGTCCTCACTTATTAAAACAGCATTTATTAGATGAGGTGAGATTTCGCTAAGGGATTCCCATCTTTGGTTTATAAAATATTTTTTCCCCTTTTTCTGCGCTTCTTTGATTCTGAATTTCATAAGGGAAGTTATTTTAGGATTATGGTTTTTTAAAGAAGATGGATCGGGGAGAGCGAACCAGAGAATAAAGATGAAAGAAATTAGAAATAGAAAAAAGATAAGGAAGGAAAGGAAGATTTTTCGCATAAAAATTAGATGCTTTTTATTTCTGCAAGGATTTCGTTACCGTTGACAAGTCTCCCCTCTGAAACACATATTTTGGAGACGATCCCTTTTATTGGAGATAAAATAACATTTTCCATTTTCATGGATTCAATAACAAGAATGGGTCGGTTTTTATCTATCTCTTCTCCTTCCTTCACATGAATTTTTGTCACAGTTCCAGGAAGTGGTGAGGATACAACTCTGTCCCCTTTCTCCTCGTGATAGACTTCTGCCCTTCTTCCTTCCTCCTTTTCAAGGGTGTAAGTTCTTCCCTTTATGAAGATGTGGAGTTTTGAGCTGTCCTCAGCATAATAAACAGTCAAAACTTTATCTCTAATTCTGAGAAGAAAGGAATTGGGTGTCAAATTCTCTATTGATGCAGATGCTTCAAAATCAGGCGAAGAGACAGTGAAGGAGTTATCCTTAAATTCAATTTTTAATCTGTGAACCTTTTCGCCATCTCTAATTTTTAGCTCCATATTTCAGATGTTCCTCCATGGGCCTATCTCAAGCCAGGGATTGTAGACATATTTTTTTTGATCGGATGTCTTTTTTACTTTTAAGTTGTTGAATAGAATTACTGCTGATGATACAATTGCTTCAGTTCCAAACTCTTCCTTGGGCTCCTTCCAATCTTTGAAATATCTTTCCACAAAATTTGTAAATGTGTTTCCATTTTTAAATTCTGGGTGTTCCATGATAGCGATCAGGAATGGAATTGTAGTTTTTATGCCGATTATAACATAATCTTTTAGAGCTACTGCTATCCTATTTACTGCTGAGTCTCTGTCTTCTGCCCATACAATTAGCTTTGAAAGGATTGGATCATATAAAGGGGGCACTTCGCAACCTGAGTAAATTCCAGAATCGCACCTTATTCCCGCACCAGAAGGTTCCTTTACAAATAAGATTTTCCCGGGAGAGGGCAAAAAGTTATTTTCGGGATCCTCTGCATATACTCTGCATTCAATTGCGTGCCCTCTCTGTTTTATGTCACCCTGTTTATATTTGAGTTTTTCTCCCGATGCTATATAGATTTGATTTTTAACAATGTCAACCCCTGTTACCATCTCTGTAACAGGATGTTCCACCTGAACCCTTGCATTAACCTCAAGGAAGTAGAAATTCTTGTTTTTGTCAAGAAGAAATTCAACTGTTCCAGCATTGTTATATCCTGCATGTTTTATAACTTTCTTAGCAGTCTCACCCATCCTCTCCCTCAGCTCTTCATCAAGGGCAGGAGACGGGCTCTCCTCAACAATCTTTTGGTACCTTCTCTGGACAGAACACTCCCTTTCACAAAGATGGACAACATTCCCATAGTTGTCAGCAAGAACCTGAATTTCAACATGTCTTGGCTCCTCTATAAACTTCTCAAGATAAACCGAATCATCTCCGAATGCTGATTTCGATTCCCTCATGGAGGACTCAAGGGAAGGAATAAGCTCATCAGGATTTTTTATAATTCTCATTCCCTTTCCACCTCCTCCTCCAGCAGCTTTTATGAGAACAGGATAGCCAATTTTTTCAGCTTCCTTTTTAAAAAGGTCACAATCCTTCGATGAGCTTTTCATTCCTGGAATTACAGGGACTCCTGCTTTTTCCATCTCCTTTCTTGATTCTACTTTGTTGCCAAGAAGTCTCATTGCGGTTGGATTTGGTCCAATAAATATTATTCCTTCATCTTCGCATGCTTTTGCGAATTGCCAGTTCTCAGCAAGGAATCCATAGCCAGGATGGATGGCATTCGCTCCCATCTTTTTTGCAATTTCTATTATCTTCGGAATATTTAGATAACTCTCAGAAGGTGGGGGAGGTCCAATCTCCCATGCCTCATCGGCCATCTGGATATGAAGGGATTTTCTGTCAGCTTCAGAATAAACCGCCACAGATGGGATTCCAAGCTCTCTGCAAGCTCTTATAACTCTTATAGCTATCTCCCCTCTATTTGCAACAAGGACTTTTTTTATCATAATTAATTATATAAGTTTATATTTTCCGCTTCAAATAGTTTTATGTTGCAAAAATTTTTATGAGGCTGGGAATGAATTGCTATTCACCAGGTTTTCATCTCATGTCTTCCTATCCCCTGTGGGACGAAGGTCTTGGAATGACTTACCTGGACATATTAAATTCCTTTTAACTTTTCCAACGCCAGAATAATTTCTGCATTGGGGTCGAACCTAAGTTTCTTCAGTTTGTCAATGGAATCCTCTGGGAAATCAAGAAATTGCTTGTAGGAGACAGCGCCTCTTATACCTGAATTTTTTAGTGTAAAAATTAGAACATCACCAAAACAGTTCCCTGCCTGTCCTGAGGGAACTCCAACAAGAGTTGCACCAAGTTTATAGAGCGTAGAAGTCAATTTATAGCCTGAACTGTATGTCCAGGGTGAACAAATAACAAAAACCTTTTCTGGTAAATAAAATCCGCTAAAATTTTCCACTTCAAAAACTTTCATGAAAGTTGGAGTCAATTTAAGCCATTTTTCCATTTCCTTCTCTCTTTCTTTTCTGAAAGCTTCGATCCCTTGGAAATCATTGTCCTCTTTGAAATCATAATCGCTTTTTAAAAGGGGGAAGGGTCTCCCCTGATTTATTTTTTCTATGCTATCGTCTTTATACTGACTAAAATAAAGCTCAGAATATTTCTTAATTGATATGGATGTTTCTGCAACTTTAAGGGTTTTCTCTTTGCCATAGAGAAAGTACCCAAGAATATAGCTCTTAAGGGAATTGCCTCCACTGTTTTTTCGGATATCGATTATAAGTGCTCTACTTCTGGCATTTTTCATTTCTGTGACCATATTTTTAAAAATTTCAGTAGCGGATGGTATTCCTGCTATTGTTTCTTCAAGACTTTCAGGAGCTTTTTTGTTGTTATATTTTTCGTAAATTCTTTTTGCATATAGATTAACCCATTCTACACCCATCCCTTTAAAGAATTCGAAATTCTCCCTGTAACTGAACATCCCATCAATGCGAAGAATGCATATTTTTTTATTAGGGTCAAGAAAGGAGTAGTTGAAGTCAATCCTTTCGACCTATGGCAGGCAATACGAGAAGAAAGTTCGAAAGGAGAGGGTAGTTTATCAAGCAATGGGAGTATAATTTCTTTTTCCTTTCCTGAGAGGAGTCTAAAAATTGCTCTAATAGAGTTTCTTACTTTCCATTCAGGAATAAGAAGTTATAATCCATTTAATATTCCTAAATTGGGACAGAGTTTGGTCAATCTCTGATATTCATTATCCCAGCCTGAAATATTTCCTTGCCTTTGGACAATTTCAGAGAAGGGAATTCCTTCTACAGAGACAAGTTTTGCACCAATCAAATGTTTATGTTCCTGATTGTAAACCTTTGCAACATAAAGAAACTCTTCTACAATGCCGAAATCGAGAGGTATTCCTGGTTTTTCCGTCCTTTGATAGGGGAGTATAATATCTGTGTGTCCGTCTCCTATTGATGCAACAAATGGTGATAAAACTTTGTAAAAATCCTTCGTAGTAAGACCTTCTTCTGGTAAGGAAAGAATCAGCTTTTGAAGCCTGCGATGAAATTCAATTTTTCCTCCCCCTTTAATGTAAGGGTCTGGATGGCTTGACTCTAAGATGAGAACCAATTGTCTTAAATCTTCCACAAGAAGATTTTTTTTTTCTATCTTTTTGTCCTGTCCATTAAGGAAAATCGCAAAAAATAAGAAAAATAATATAATTGTAATTTTTTTATATTTATCATTGAAAACCTCCATATTTTAAAAACGAGTGATTTTTGAAATGGTTTCCAATATTATAAAAATTGTCTGTTGAATCATCTCAAAGGTTCACTTTTAAATTTTTAAAAAATCTGGTATATTCATTTTTTGGCAAAATGAATCTATTGATTGTCGGAGCACAATGGGGAGATGAAGGGAAGGGTAAAGTTGTAGACCTTCTTTCTCCAAGATTTGATATAGTCACAAGATATCAGGGTGGTCATAATGCAGGTCACACAGTTGTTTACAACAAAAAGAAATTTGTTCTTCATCTTATTCCATCAGGAGTTCTGCACAAAGATAAAATAGGGATAATAGGAAATGGAGTTGTTTTCAGTCCATCAGCATTTTTAAAAGAACTCCAGGAGCTTGAATCCCATGGACTGAGATTGAAAAACAGAATTTTTATAAGTAAAGATGCCCACATGATTTTTCCCTATCATGAAATTCTTGACAGACTTGAGGAGGAGAGAAGAGGTGCTCAAAAAATAGGGACAACATGGAGGGGAATAGGTCCCTGCTACGAGGATAAAACTGGAAGAAAAGGAATAAAGGTAGGGGCTCTTCTTTATCCTGAGATGCTTAAAGCACTTATATTTGACAGGGTCGAAAAAAAGAATTTGATTTTGAAGAATTTCGGACACCTTCCCCTCGAACCTGAAAAGATTTTTGAAGAGTATTCGGTATATGCTGAAATTCTTAAGGATATGATAATTGATACCTCCTATTATTTAAATGAGAAAATAAGAGAGGGTAAATCAATTCTTTTTGAGGGAGCTCAGGGAACCCTCCTTGATTTAGACCATGGAACCTACCCTTATGTTTCTGCATCAAATCCTACAGCTGGAGGGGTAATTACAGGGCTTGGCATTCCTCCATGTTCAATTCAGAAAGTTCTTGGAGTTTCAAAGGCTTACACTACAAGGGTCGGAGGTGGTCCATTCCCCACAGAACTCAAGGAAGAGATGGGACAGAAAATAAGGGAGGCTGGTGATGAATATGGAGCAACAACAGGAAGACCGAGAAGGTGCGGCTGGCTTGACCTTTTTGCATTGAAATACTCTGGCAGAATAAATGGAATAAACTCCATTGCTCTCATGAAAATTGATGTCCTTGACGGTCTTGAAGAGATAAAAGTTTGTATTGGTTATAAATATAAAGGCTCTCTAATGAAATCTTTTCCTACCGAGTGGTGGATTCTTGATAAGGTTGAGCCTGTTTACAGAAGTTTTAAAGGATGGAGCAAATCCTTGAAAGGCTTGAGAGACTTAAAAGAATTCCCTGATGAGGCAATAGATTATATAAGTTTTATTGAGGATTATCTGAAAATTGGAGTGGATTTCGTTTCAACTGGAGCTGAAAGGGAAGATACTGTTTTCAAAAATATAAATTTTTTGGAGGAATAAAAATGGGTGAATGGCTCAGGGGAGATGTGGTGGCCAATGAGATAAAAGAGAAGATTGGCATTGAAGTTGATGAACTTTATAGGAGAACGGGCAGGGTCCCAGGGCTTGTTGGTATTCTGATTGGAGAAAACCCATCATCAAAAATTTATTTAAATATAAAATCAAGGGAATGCGAGAAACTGAAGATAAGGTCTGAGATCAAAAAATTCCCTGCAGATGTTGAAGAGTCTGAGGTTATAAAGGAAATCAAAAGGTTGAATGAAGACGAGAATGTTGATGGAATTCTTGTCCAGTTGCCTATACCAAATCATCTTGACTCTTTGAAAATAATAGAGTTAATTTCACCTGCAAAGGATGTTGATGGGTTTCATCCTGAAAATCTTGGCAATCTTTTGCTTGGTAGAGAGGGATTGAGAGCATGCACACCTTCGGGAGTAATGGAACTTCTAAAAAGGAATTCCATCCCAATAAGAGGGAAAAGAGCAGTGGTTGTTGGAAGAAGTTTTATTGTTGGTAAGCCAATGGGGATAATGCTTCTCAATGAAGATGCAACCGTCACTTACTGCCATTCAAAAACTGAAAATCTTCCTGAGGTGACTTCAAGCGCAGATATTTTGATTGTTGCTATGGGAAAACCAAGTTTTATAAAAGAAAATTTTGTTAAAGAGGGAGCGGTTGTTGTGGATGTTGGAGTGAACTCTATAACCAGCAAAGAGGAACTTTTAACCCTTTATGGAGAGGATCTCAAAAAAATGAAAGATATTGATGAGAAAGGCTCAACTCTTGTAGGAGATGTTCATCCTGAAGTAATAAATAGAGCGAGTTATCTCACTCCAGTTCCCGGGGGTGTTGGTCCTCTAACAGTTGCTCTTCTACTTAGCAACACCCTTAAAGCTTTCAAGATGAGGATGGAGATTTTGGAGTAGTGGATTTTTTCTCTGTTAAAAAATAAACAATTAAAAGTAACGGAAGAAAAATTGTAATTTCAACTATCATTGCCTGGATATTGTTTTTTGAAAAAAGGGATTGAAAAGAGGATTTTTCAATTTTTGGAAGAATTCCAATATTAATGGTAAAGGAGGAGAAAGGAGCAAATATTGGAACTCCTATGGGAAGTTTTAAGTCCACTGAAAAAATGTCAAGAATTGAGTGAAAAAGGGTAAGGGAAGATAGAAGAAGGCTTAATTTTAAATTCTTTAAAAGAGCGAGAAGAAAGAGGAAAACTATAATTACAATGAAAATTGAATGGGAGTAAAGTTGATGATATTTCCCTCCTTCCTTAAATCCTAAAAAGAGTATAAGAGCAAGATCTATGTCGGGGAAAAGGCCGAGAAATAAACCCAGTAAAATTAAAAATTTATTTTTAAAAATTTCCTTTCCCGCAAGTCTCATTATAGACAATGTGAAGAGTGTGTGTCCAACAGGAGATGGCATCTAAATTTCCTTTTTAGGTATAAAAATAACTTCCTCTTCAAGCTCAATACCAAATTTTTCTTTTACTGCAGATTTCACCTTCTCTCCAAGGGAAAGAATTTCAGAGGATTTTGCACCACCAAGATTGATAATAAAATTAGCGTGTTTATCCCAGATTCCAGCCCTTCCCATTCTGAATCCTTTTAGCCCTGCTTTTTCAATCAACTCCCCAGCAGGAATCCTGGAGCCATCATCTCTCAAAATATTTTTAAAGAAACTTCCAGCGCAAGGATAAAGAGGAATCCTTTCTCTTCTTTTCTTCCAGCTCTCTCTAATCCTTGAGAAAATCTCTTTCTTTTTACCTTTTTTCAAATTAAATTTCGCCCTTAGTATTATATCTCCTCCTTTCTTGAATTGAGAATCTCTGTATCCAAAACTTATCCCTTCTCTTCTGAGAATTTTTCTTTCACCTTTTCCATTTAGAACCTCGACTTCCTCTAAACAATCTGAAATTGAATTTCCGTAAGCTCCCGCATTTCCAAATATTGCTCCCCCAACCGTTCCAGGTATTCCATAAAGGGATTCAAGACCTTCAAGGGAATGTTCTGCGCACTTTTTAATCAATTTTTTCAATGACGCACCCGATTGAGCCTCAACAACCCCTCCCTTTCTAACTTTTATCCATTCACATTTGTTCCTTATAACAAGCCCATCAAAACCTTTGCTGTCAAAGAGGATATTTGAACCACTGCCAATTACAATAAATCTAATTTTTTGTTCCATTGAAATTTTTACAGCCTCTATCAATTTTTCAATTTTTCTCACAGTTATAAAATATTTTGCTTTTCCTCCAATTTTGAAAGTGGAATACTTTTTAAGAGAGACATTCTTTCTAAGGCTCAATTTATTTTCTCTGAAAATGTTTTCAATCCTTTCTTTCCCTTTCAATTTCATAAAGATATATTTTACTTAAAATTGGATAAAAAATAAAAAGGGGCGATTTGTCAGCTTTTGATAATTCAAGACTTTAAGTGCTCCAAAAAAAGGATTGGCAATTCCTTGACAAACCCTGATTGTTCTGATAAAAAGCATTGATATGAAAGAAGAAAGAGTCGAATTTGTAAAAGGACTCGGAGTATTAGATGCAACAAATATTGTAATAGGTTCTATGATTGGGTCAGGGATATTTATTGCACCTTCTATTATGGCTGGCTATGTTCAGACTCCAGGAATTATAGTTCTTCTGTGGCTCATAGGAGGGATACTCACTCTTTTCGGTGCCCTGAGCTTAGGAGAGTTAGCGTCAGCTTTTCCAAAGGCTGGAGGACAGTACATCTTTCTAAAGGAAGCTTACTCCCCTCTATGGGGGTTCCTTTATGGATGGACACTGTTTTTTGTTATCCAGAGTGGTTTTATTGCTGCTGTTGTTATAGCTTTTTCTAAGTATCTTGGTGTTTTCTTTCCAATCCTTGGCGAAGAAAGCAAAATTTTTTCTTTTTTTATAAGAGGTAGAGAATTTTCCCTTTCCAGTGCTCAGATTGTTTCTATTCTATGCATAGTCCTTTTAACATATATAAACATCAGGGGAGTTAAATTGGGAGCCTTGGTTCAGAATGTCTTTACCCTTTCAAAAGTTGGCGCTGTTGCGCTTCTTATACTATTTGCATTTCTTATAGGAAAAGGAAGTTTTAGAAATTTCCTCCCTCTTTTAAAACCAAACATTCCTTCAGTTTTAAATCTTTCGCTCTTTGCTGCCCTTGCGGTTGCAATGAGTAAAGCTCTTTTTGCATATGATGCTTGGTATACAGTTACCTTTGTGGCGGAAGAGGTTAAAAATCCTCGCAGAGACACACCTCTTTCAATGTTTCTTGGGACTGGAATAGTTACATTGCTCTACACCCTTGCAACAATGGCATATCTTTACATAATTCCAGTAGATAGAATGGCTTTAGTGCAAGAAAATAGAATAGCTGCCTCTGTAGCTGAGATTGTCATGGGAAAGGCGGGTCTTATTTTTGTTACAATTGCAATCCTGATTTCCACTTTTGGATGTGTAAATGGTCTTGTCCTTTCAGGTCCAAGACTTTACTATGCCATGTCAAAAGACGGACTTTTCCTCAGGAAAGCCTCTCTACTTCATCAAAATTTTAGAACACCTCATTACTCTCTAATCTATCAAGGAGTATGGTCTTGTATTCTTACCCTTTCAGGAACATACTCAGATCTCCTTACCTATTCTGCATTTGCTTCCCTTCTTTTCAATGCAATGACTGTGGTCGGTCTTATAATTATAAGAATCAGGAAGCCTCAGCTTGAAAGACCCTACAGGGTTTTCTTATATCCTCTTCTTCCTGTTCTTTATATTGCAATTGCATCTTTCTTCATAATCTATATAATAATTGGAGATCCCTTAAACTCCTTTAAAGGATTGATACTGATCGCTATAGGAATCCCTGCTTATATTTACTGGCGAAGGAAAGGTCTTTTAGAAAAAAATAAATAAACTTTATTGGAAAGTTTAAAAAGGGGAAAGAAGAGTAATACACTCTTACCTTTTGAATTGTGAGTTGTATCAGGTAAGTTTTTCCAAAACCCTTGCCCAGGCATAAAGATCAGAATTGTAAAATGCAAATTTTAAATTGGAGATTTTAAATTGATAAACGGATTGCTTTTTCATTTTGCATTATAAAATTTCCAAT